>WLWG01000670.1_pt1 | contig 34265 bp, 54 predicted proteins | sample 6712871 | NCBI WGS metagenome assembly WLWG01 (sample SAMN12718693, study PRJNA515312) | sponge metagenome | isolation source: marine sponge | host: Mycale hentscheli | place: New Zealand: South Island, Marlborough, Capsize Point | collected 2003-05-01
GCAGGTCGCGTTCCGCGAAGCCGCGCCCGTTCAGAATGGGCTGGCCGACCACGTTGAAATACTCCGGTTCGACGCTGGGGCCGTGGAAGACCTCGTTGCGTCGGCGACTGGGCGCTCTTCTCGCACTTCACGGGAGTACCTATTCAGGTGTATTTGGCTATTTTTGACCATTTTTGGCTGTTTTTGGCACGCCTTTTTTGATGTTTTCGCGTGTTTTTCAGATTTTCGCGTGTTTTGGTTTTGGCTCGATTCTCGCGCTGTCGTTAGGATTGTTCACGTTTTGCCGCGATTTTTGCGCGCGCTGCTGCGGTTCGGTTCGCGCAAAATGCCGTCAAATTTGAGCGACTTTCTGGCGCGAGAAACCTCGCGTTCAAAGTTTGTGCGCGGAATTTCAAGCTGCTGACTGATCGACCGGATCGGCAAACCGCCGAGCAAATCGGGACGGAGAACGTAGACGAACGCAATAAATTTGTGCGCGGATTTTTTTGCGTCGCCAGCATGGCAGACGTATGCCAGCAGTCGGGCAATGGCGTCTTGGGCGGCGATCGAGGCCGAGGCATCTGGCGCGCGGTCGGCGTAAGTACTCAAGCCGCGGTCTATGGCGTCAAAGTCAAAAGCCGTTTGGCCCTCGTATGTGCGGCCATCTTCAGTCATCACTCATCGAGCAAAAAAAGCGTGGGCTGATTTTTATCGGCTGCCCTTTTGGCAAGTTGCGCTTCGCGTTCCTTCAAGGCGGCCAACTCGCTTTCGATCTTTGCAATCCGCTTGCGTAGCCAATCAAGACTTTCTTTCGGGTCAGGGGCCAAGGGGGATTTATTTCGTTCGCTCATCTAAAATATGCCGTGCCCTTTCTCTCAATGCGTTCGGGTCTACCCGTAGGCCAGCCAATGAAATCAGCGCATCCATTGTTGGGGCGGGGCCAAAAATAAATTTGAGGATTTCGTTGTTGTGACGCTTGACTGCCGTGCGCTTGGATGATTCGCAAAGATTCCGGTAATACAGGCGGGTGCGTTTTTGTTTCTTCAAATCGTCGAATGCTTGCACGATGATGGCGGCGGCCAATCGCTGAAATCCCTCGGCACTGGGGTCTTTGCTTTCCATCCTGAAAGGGTGAGCAGGGGGCGGGGGTTTTATGCGATTTTATCCCGCGAGGTACAGCATTCACCACGCATAGACTGAGCGCGCCGCATTCCTCTTTCCCCCTGCTCAAATTTGTTTGGAGTGTTTGCATACTCTTTGCCGTGCCTGTTTGTCAATTTCGATTTGCTTACATTGACCCCAGTGCGTCGATGATTCCTTCAACGCATCCCTCAACATCCAGGTCGGTGTTGATCCTCATGTTTGGCGTGCCAGCTTCAAAATCGTAGCAAACAAATTCATTGCCGAGCGTCCGGTTGCTTTCGAGTAAGAACAGAAAGCAATCTTTTTCGCTGTTTTGCAATTCACGGCGCAAAGCTTCAAAAGGCGAAACCATTGCAATGATGACCCCGCGCCCCTGTTTGTTTTTTTGGAATCGGGCAATGGTATGGGCGGCACAAATGTTTTCGATTCGTCCCTTGATCGAGTAATCAAAATTTTTCGTTATCGCGCGCAGTTCATCGCCATCAATCACAACAAACTTTTCAGGGCCAAGCTCTTGCTTGAGACGTTGCGCAAGCGTTGTCTTGCCGCTCGCTGGCTGCCCATATAAATAGATTATCATTTGATTCTTTCGTTTAACATACTCGCAAGCAGGTCGCAAGGTGTTACGCCTTCAGCTTTGGCTTGATCGTAAAACTGTTTTGCAATCTCTTTGGTCACTGGTGCCATCAAGACCGCACCCATTGCATCCTTGCGCCGAGGTGAAGTATCTGCGCGCGAATACAAACGGGTGCGGCTTGTGGCAAAAAGCTCGCGCTCTGTTTGGTCTGGGTTGTAAGGGTTAGGCGGGGTCATTCTTCAAGCTCCATCAATAAGGTTCTGAAAGCTATTTCTGCTGTTTGCGGCACGACTCCGTTTCCAAGCATTCGAAGCCTGTCGATTCTGTTTCGATTTGCGTCCACCCAACCGGAAGGCCCATCAGTTGCTCGACCCAGTTGGGATTCAGAACCATGCCCTTGCTCTGCACCTTTTCCCCCAAGTTGCCTTTCCCTCGGTCGTGATCCGTGTCCCTGCTCATTGCTTCCCTCGGCGTTGGCCAATTCTGCACTTGAGTCGCTATGCCATCCCCCGAATGCTTGCTTGCGCCTTTGCGGTTGTGATTTCCGTGTTGCGTCGGTGTTGCCCACAACTCTTGGCTCTTCCCATTCGTGCTGTCTTTCGTTTGGTCTTGCTGGCCATTCTCCGCGATGTTCACCGCATCGGGTAGCATATCTCCCCGCTTTTTTCCGTCCTTCCGGACTAGCGTCACATATGTGCCTTTCCAATCGCGTGCCGTTGCGGTTGGCCAAGATAAACAGCCGTTTTCTTTGATGTGGCGCGCCAACTTCTTCCGCCGTAAACAATCCGACTGCACACTTGAAACCCAACTCGCCCAAGTCGAACAGGACGTTTTTAAGGCCGAGGGTAAGATGTCCTTCGACGTTTTCAAAAAAGCAGAATCTTGGTCGAACAGTTGCAATTGCCCTTTTAATTGCTGGCCAGAGGTGGCGGGGGTCATCTTCGCCTTTTCTGTTTCCGCATTGGCTAAATGGCTGGCACGGATAGCCGCCGCTGATGCAATCCACTCGGTCACGAAACATTTCGCCCGGAAAGGTTCGTAAATCAGTGTAAAGAGGTGCTGCATCCAATGAACCTTGGTTGATTTTTTCAACCAAATTTGCCACCGCAAAGGCTTCGATCTCCACATAAGTGATTGTTCGCAAAGATGGGATCGCTCTTTTGAGTCCAAGGTCGATCCCTCCATATCCTGCGCAAAAACTGAGGTGCGTAATTTGTCCGGAATTATCCACATGATTGGCCTCTGTCATCCGATCATTTCCTTTTGAACGGCCTTTTTCTTTTTCTTTAGCTCGTAAAACTCAGCGCGTCCCTTGTCGCTTGACCACACAACATCGCCGCCAGCCACTTCGCTGCAATGTGCGCGGCGCAACTCTGCCATGCGCGCGTCGATCTCTTGCATTCGCCGCCAAGGTGCTGTTTGGCCTGAGAATGCGTTTTGCGGCGTTTTGTTTCCTGAAGAGGGTTCGGATAAGGGTTTGCCATCTTCAGCGTGCCAGCGGGCCATTTCGCGCTGCCATTGGATTATCCTGCCGTGCTTGTTAGTCCACGTTTGCGACTCTTCTTTTTTTGCGTGATAGCGTCGCGCATACCACGGCGGGATTCCTGAGCGGTCGGCAATAGCAATCACCTCGTCAATCGTTGGAATGTGAGCGGGAGCGGGCGCGAGCTTGCTCGCACCGTCTACGCCCTCGCCTCCGTCTCCGTCTCCGTCTCCGTCTCCGCCTCCGTCTAGGCGGGAAAGTGCTGACATCTGCGCGCGTGTGTCGGTCATGTGACCGTCATTTTTTGTTTCTTCCTGTTTTTGTGGGTTGGCGTTAACTTCGTGACCGTCATGTGACTGACACATGACCGCCACTTGACCGTCAGGTGACGGCCACTTGCTCGCCTTTGCGCGCGTTCGCTGGCGAAAGTCTGTCAACTCAATGAAGGGTTTGCCGTCTGCCTCGTAACGCAATACCAAATCGGCTTTGATTACTTCATTGAGCCAAGCAGAAATGTTTTGCTCTGATACTTCGGCGATGCGCAGCGGATAGCACTGCGCTCGGATGATTGACGCGCGCCCATCGAAACGACCGTAATCGTCCACAATCGACATGACGCGCCGATAAAAAAGCTCGGCCTCTAGGCTTAGGGAATTGACACGCTCACTTGTAAGAATGCCGTCCCGCACAATACGGTTTGGCATAGCTTAAAAGGGGACGTCATCATCTTCGGTTTGTTGGCCTTGAGCTTGAGCGGGTGCTTGCTGCGATCCGCCAAACTCTGCAAGTGGGTCGCCGCCGACCTCTTTCTTGAACTCATTAACGAGGTTCGGCAGCTTTTCCTTGGCCTCGTGTTCAATAGAAAGCCACGGAGAGCCGTCATCGTTTCGGTTAACCCAAGCGGCAACCCAATAATCTTTTCCGTCGATTGTTTGACTCCCCTTGAAATCGGGGTGCGTGGCTTTTTCCTTGTTTTTGTTTTGTCCGGCGGATCCTTTGAATTTTGCGCCGCGCTGATTGCTGTTTTCGTTCATGCTGTTTTTATTTTCACGAGGCAACCCGCCCCTGTTTCTGTTTCGTACTCTTTCGCAACCTCAAGATGGGTCACAAGAGAATCGTCTTTGATCACGCCTTGATCAACCAGCGCGTCAAGCACTGCCTTCGCCAGATTGTCAACGTCTGGCTTTTTGACGTGATCACGCGGCGCGCTTGGCTTTAGCTCGCCGCGAGCGTTGTAATGTAATTTGGCGCGCGGCATTTTGAAAAGCAAAAAAACACTGACTTGCTCACAATCAAGCCGCACGTCTTTGAATCCATCGCGAACGCATTGTTTCCAATCGTCTGCCGTCCCTGGATTGTAAACGCGAGCAAACCCGCCGCGAGCAACTGCGCGCGGTCTTGGTTGCGGCTTGGGCGTGCCTTCAATAAATCTTTCAATGCTCATTTGCGTGCGGTGAAAAAAATTGTGTCGTGTTCCTCTTCTGGCTTAATGCTGCGACTTAATAGCCGCTCTACCTTTGGCCTAAAATAGTTGACGCGAGCTTGCAACGGTTTTGGAATGCTCGACTCGGTTTCAATCTTGTGGTGCGTAAACAGTCCGGTGCTTTGCGCAATGCGTTCAAAGTCTAATTTGGAAAGCTCGCGCACATGGCCGCAACGGGTTGGGGAAGAAAAAGCAACCTGCAACTCTTCACCTTGGGCGGCCATCATCCAAGCCAGCACACAAGAGCGGTTGCGTGTGCTGCAAAAGAAAACCCCGCTCGGCTTTAGCACGCGATGCGATTCGCGCCAAAAGTTTTCGATGCCTTCCCAAGAAATCATTCCGCCATCACGTTGCCGCCAAAAATGCTCGACGCTCTCCGAGGAAACAACAACGTCAAAAGTGTTGTCATCATACGGCAGCGGATTGGTTCGGATGTCTAACGTTTTCCTGTTTTCAGAAAAGTATTGGCATGGCGCAACCGCTTGCGTGTATTCCTTGAACGAATACCCCAACTGCTTTGCCGAATCATGGCCGCCAATGTCCAGCACTCGCGCGCCTGTTGGAATAATTTTTTGAAGGCGACGCATTGCATTAAAGATTCGCCGCCGCCCGTTTTCTACGTAATGCGTGCCTGAATCGCGAACAAGTAAGCGGGCAAGATGTTTAAGCGTTGTCATTTCTTTTTGGCAAGCATGGGCGCGCCCTGCTTTGATTCGATGTGATCAGCGCAAAAGTCGGCGACTAATTGCTTTGCGTCTTTCTTTGATGTTCCAGAAAAAACCGCAACCTCGTTTTCAATGCTTGGCACGCTGACCTTGACCGATCGCATCATGCCCGAAACGTCGATCAAATCGCGGTCGCGCAATTCGTCAAACAAGGCTTGCGCGTCTTTGACTGATCGCATGGTGCGCCCGTCTTTTAATTCCCAGCCAGCCAGCGCGTCGGGGTCATCCTGAAGCAACTCGCGCGCCTTGGCGCGTATCATGTCAACACGGGCCGAAAACGCTTTCTCAGCCGCTTTCGCCAAATCCAGCATGGCGGGAAGGTTGTCGGCTGTTAGCGCGTCAGGGGCCATTCTCGCGATCGAAATCGCTACCTCTTGAGCCTCTGGACAAGTTGGCTTGGCCTTGCAGTATTCGCACGCCTTCGTTGAGGGTCTGCGCTCGGCGTCTGGCTTTTCTGATTCGTCGAGGATGTGCGTGACCTCTTCGCGTGCCTTGATCAAATCCGGTTCAAGGTACGTCGCGAAATCATAGCGCGGCCCGTAGGGTTGAACAATCGCGACGCTGATTGATCGCAAGGCGGGGTTGCTTTCCTTGAGCAAACACGCAAGCGCGCGCAACTGGATGTTGCGAGTCGGCGGGTCAACGTCGCCGTGCCCGAATTTGTAGTCGATGATTAAGCCGTTGCATTGACTCTCAAGCGTGCGATCGTTTTGCCCGCTCAGTCTGCCGTCAAAACCCCACAGCCTCGCCTCGCGTGTTTCTTCAAGCTCGCCCTCAATGCCAAACTCTTCGACCCATTGTGACACAATGCCCGCCTCGATCTCTCGCGCCAGCGTAACAGCTTCGACTTGTTCGGTTGTTAGGTTGTCCAGCTTGCCGGTTTCTTGCGCGGCGTGGCATTCAGTGCCGAAGGTTGCAACATCGCTTTGAACCTCTGGCAATCCCTCTTGCGCGCGCATTGACTGCGGGCATTGTTTCAACTGCGCCATGCGCGACGCGCTGGCCTTTCCTTTTCTTATGTCTTTCATGCTATTTTTATCTTTCATAATAATTGAAATTGCGGGTCAGGTTCCCCGGAAAAGTATCGCTCAAGGTCAAAAAAATCTTCCTCTGGTCGGCGAAACCATCCAGTGCCGTCAACACTTTCAACCCCAAGCTCGTCACATCTTCGGACTTTCTGGAGGGTGTTTACTCTCCCAATGTGGACACGATCAAAATGTGCGCAAAACTTTTGGGCGTTGTTCCACTTCCATTTATAAGAGCCGCCAATAAAAACCACTTCGGCTTGATCTGGAACGTGTTCGGGCGTCATTCCGTCCTGAACAACAAACGCAACAGGCCAACCGTAAGACGAAACGCGAGCATAAAATTTATTCCAATTGTCAATGGTTGCTTTTGGATTTGTCACAACGTCAGGAACAGCCGCCCACAATGGTTGGTGATCTTGTTCTTTTGCCCAATCTAAAAAACGCCAATACAATTCTTCATCCCATTCGGTTCCATTTTGCCATGCAGAAAATGCGTCATTGTCCAGTGCGTAGGGAATCCACTTTCGCACTTTTGTCTTTCGCATACCGCTAGGCCCAACAAGCCAACCGATCTTGTTTGGATACCTGCCAGCCCAAAAATGAATTGGCGGTGAAGAATGATTGCCGACCATCACCATCATCGCCAATACCTCGCCTTGATGTTTGGCGTTTCCGTTACTTCAACCCATGCTGGATTGAGGTTCAGTAATTTATTGTAAAACCAACAAGCCAAATTTTCGCTAGTAGTTTCCCAATCAAAATGGTCATTCAGGTTTGAATGATCCAACCGTTTTAAAATTGGATCAATCGTTCTTGTAATTTCAGCACAATCAACGACCATCCCATTGGATAGATCGTCGCTTTGAACTGCAACCGTCACTGTATAATTGTGCCCGTGCAGGTTTGCACATTTGTTTTCTTGGTCTTGCAAACGCAAACAGTGTGACGCGCTGAAGTAAAAAGATTTTTGAATCAAATACATTGAAAAGCCTCCTGCCTTGTTTTGCAAGCCAAGCACTCGCCGCATGACTTTTCTCCCCCAACGTAACAGCTCCAAGTTTTTTCAAAAGGAACATCATATTTTTTCCCAAGTTCAACTATTTCGCGCTTTGTCATTGCTATGAATGGTGCAAAAACTTTGACCGGTGTGTTACTGCTCGAAAGCATTGAGTTGAAATCCTCAACAAATTTCGGTCTGCAATCTGGGAACAGTTTGAAATCCTCAACAGTCGGAGAATAAAAAACAGAATCACACCCAATGCCAACCGCGTAAGTCGCCGCCAATGTTAGCATCGTGGCATTTCGGTTTGCGACCACTGGACTTCCTGCGCCTCCGGTAAGTAAATCTTGGCCACGCCCAACAAGATCGCCAAAGTTTGAAACCGTGCTTGGTATGCCAAGCTGTTGAGCAATTTCCTTGGCTGCGATTATTTCTTTTGCGTGTGTTTGCCCATAGTCAAAAACGATTGCATGAAGATCGTGACCTTTCGATTTTAGGTGATACGCCAAAACCGTAGAATCAACGCCGCCAGATAAGCAGATGACAGAACTCATTTCTTTAAAGCCTCCCGTATGCAGTCAGGGTTTATATTTAGTTTTGCCAAATCAACCAGAAAATCCATCCCGCCTCCAAACAGAAACCAATTCAAATTTGTGCGCTCATTATCTGCGACAAGTTTCGCATATTCTCTTTTTTGTTTTGCGGCAGATGCAGACTCTTCGCCAAGTCTTTTGCGTTTGTAATCCAGCAATGCAATTGCAATAACTTCCGCAACAAGTGAATCATACCCTGCGCAATGGACGTGATTGCGACGCAAATTGCCTTTGGCTTTTTCTTTCATGCTATGCCTAGTTTTTGTTTGGTTTGTTTCGCCAGATCGTTGTCGGCCCAGACGCCCCGTAGGGACGGGTCGTAATCGAAACCCCTCGTAAGGTTTTCTGTTGCTGTAATTACTCGCAAATTATTCTGATGGTGTGCGCCGCCTATTGACAATTGGATAATGTGGTCAACGTGGTGCTCAATCCCCGTCGCCTTTGTTATCTTGGCCCTTTCAATGTAGAGTTTTTTTATTTCTTCAAAGTCTGTTGTCGGAAGTATTGCTGATTTTTTTATAGCTTCACGCTTTGCATTGCACGCATTCCTTAATGGCTGCGACGCCTTCTGTATTTCCCTTATTTTTTCCTTATTGTTTTCGCGGAACTTTTTCCACCAACTTCTTTTATACGCCTTTACTTTTTCTTTATTGGCTTCGTAATACTCTTTTGCTATCTGGCCCAACCTTTCTTTGTTTCGCAATTGATATTCCGCTTTATATGCTTTCAATTCTTTATATTTCTTCGGGTCTTGCCTTATATCCTCTCTGTAAACTGCTCCCGCTTTCAGCAGTTTATTCCTATTCTTTTGACGATATTCTTTATAATTCAGGGACAATTTCAAACTGTTTTTTTCTCTGTATTCTTTATGGGCCTTGCCCGCTCTCTCCCTATTATTTGAGTACCATCTGCGGCTGTATTCCGTCAGTCGGTTTTTGTTTTTTTCGTAATATTGTTTTTTTCTTTCCTTACGTTTTTGCGCGTTCTTTTTTCTATACTCTATGTCATACAGCCTTTTTTCATCTCTTCGCTCTCTAGCCTTTTCGAGCTTGAATTTTTTTTGGCAATCCCCGCACCTCTTTGCCGCGTAATGAGCAACAAACTTTTTTCCGCAATCCGGACAAACTTTATTTCGGTCGGTCGGTTTCATTGCTCAACCTCCCGCTCACCGTTGCAAACTTTACAATGCCAGCCGATTGTTGCGCTCCACTCTTCAGGTCGGCCCAAAGCGTGGCAGTCAAAACAAAGCGGGTCGTCGTGCGTCTCGCAATCTGAAAAGTCGCGTTCAATCATTGCCGCCCTCCTCTACGATTTCGGTTTCAACTTCGGCCCCTGCGATCTGGTCGTCGTCTGCAAACAGCGGGGAGGGTGTTGCGTTTGCTTTGCGTGCAAAGTCTGGCGCGTCGTAATCTTTATTGATAGCGTCGGCAATCTCAGAGGATAGGGGCCAGCGTTTAGAGTGTCTGCGCATGACGGTTTTCCGTGCCATCTCGTCAAAGTCAGTCACCCAAGGGCCAGACTTGCCCGCCTTGGATCGTGCGCGCACTGCCTCAACTTCATCGCGCGTCATCACCTCGTAGCTCACAACGCGGTTGTCGCCCTCTTGCCAAGTTGCGCGGCAGTAGAACGCAAACGAATCGCCGCGCGCTTTTCGGTAGTTGACCGCGTGATTGATCACCGTGTTGCCGCTGCCGTCGTCCTCGATTACTTCAAAATGATCGGCCTCGCGCACAACCTTGGCGTCTGATGTAACGCCGTTACGCTTTGCGAGCGCAAGCAATCCCTTGTAGTCAATGATCAACTGGCACTGGTTGCCGTATGGGATAAGGTGCGCGTGTCTGCCGTCTGGCTCTAATCCGGTCGCCGACAGATCAAGCATTGATTGAAACAAACTCTCTCGCGTGCAAGCGTATAGCTTCGGCGTGCGGTTGAATGCCGTTAATGCGACGCGCAAAAAGCGGTCGGGGGTTAGGTGCGTTGGCAATGCCTTGGCAACCTGTTCGCGGAATGCGTCGCCCTCTAGGAGCGCACGGATTTCTGTCTTGGGGTTTGCTATCTGCTGTTTACTCATTTTCTTTTGGTTCCTTTAGTTTTGTTTTTCTACAAATCGCAACGGGCCAGCCGTCACAAATTAGATGCTCGATGTCGTCAAAGTATTCTTCAAGTGCCGCGCGTGTTTTGCCTGTCGTTTTGGGTTGATGCCCCGCCCAGATAAGCACGCCGCCGTCCACGAGTAGATCATAGCAGTCGGACAAATACTGTCTAACCATCGGCGACCCGCCTTGAATTGTGCAAATAATTTCTGGCCGCACATCAAACACTTGATTCGTTTCGCGGTGATATTGCGCGACGCCGAAAAGGGTTGAGGGTTCGGTAATCATTGCGGCGCAATCGTTCAGCATTATATTGGCCTCGGCCTCGTCTTGGGTTTTCTCCTCTTCGGCTGCCAGATAAACCGGATTGAACCCCATGTGATTCGCAATGATAGACATCAGCCCAGACGTGTCGCCAAGGTCAACGAAAGTCGCGTTTGATGGGTCAACATATTTTTGGCGCACGGCGTAGATGATCGCGTGAACTGCGCCGCGCGTTGAAGGATGGCCGCCAGTGCCAAACGTAAACGACCGATTGATTTTTATCGGGATCGCGTTTTTGCTTATCCTTTTTTCGCATCTGTCTGAATAGATAACAACAAGCCGATCGGTCAGCCAGATCGGCGCAAACTCTTCCAGGGGCGACCAATCAAAAATTCCCATCAGTTTCTTGCCCTTCATCGGTTAGCCTTTCCAATACGCTTGCCCAAGTATCAAATGCAATCGCGCGGTCATCAATGTAATGTTTTGCCCAAGGCTTTTGCGCGGTGATGTCCTCGACTAAATCGGCCAAGCCGTAACGGGTCAGCCAGTTAATGATCTGCGCGCGCCCTTGCTCATCTCTTGCGCGGCAGCTAAAGACAACGATGCGCCAGCCTTCAGCGTGCAACCTCTGGATCGCATCGACTGCTCCCGCGACCGCTGGCTTGCTCAATCTCTCGCGGCTCAACCCTGAGCCTTGCACGATTATTGTGCCGTCAAAATCAATCGCAAGAATGTTGTCCCCGTCATCATTCATCGTCGGCCTGACTTTTGCGCGTCCGGAAAAACCCGTTTAGGTTTGGATTCATCGCGTGAAATTTGCGGGCATAGAACGCGGCAAAGTCGTTGTTGATTTTGAAATCATCGTCAGGATTTTCCACGGAGTGAAACCATCTGATCCGCTCAATGATCGCTTGTGCGCTGAATGTCGTGCGGCCAGCGTGTGCGGCCTGTTGTGAGTATTGCACAAACAACCGCCAGACGTTTGGATTGTTCGCGTCGTATTTCTGAAACGCCAAGGCAATTTTGCTTTTGGGTTTCTCAAAGTTAAATTCGTTTTGATCATTCATAATCGTTCACAATGAATCCGGTTTTAATATCTATTCGGAAAAGATGCCTTTTCACTTTTGGCCCTCTGGCCTTGCCGTAGCTGCGCGCTTCCATGTTGACTTTGTAGGAGCAACGCCCGCAGACGTGGCCCGTGTGAATCGTCTTGGCGCACACAACGCATAGGGGGGTTGCCGTGCCGCCCTCCAAGGAGTCGGCGGAAGATGCCTGAAGTGAGAGCGACACGGCGGGGGGGGTCATCGCGTGAGATGATTCTTCAAACGTTGGATGCCGTTGCGCGTTGCGTTTGGGCAAGCGTCAATCTTAAAGCCTCGCTTGGCGAATCCGCCGACGCCAAGATTGTAGGCGGCGTAAAGCTCCAATGCGTTAGGCTCGCGGCCCATCCGCTTGGCAAGTCTGGAGTGGGTTAAAGCCATGTAAACCTTGGCGTGCTGATGCGCAACAGATGGATCGTGCGCCCCAGTTTTCCAAGCTGCGCTTTTGTATCCGCGAGCCTTCAACCATTCGGATGCATCCCACCATGCCGCAAAGTGCATTTGCCACGCGCCGCGAGCCTTTCCGCCGTCACCAATGGCGGCGTGATCTATGCCGTGAGGCGGCGATTCAGTCAGCGCGAAAGCGTGAATCAGTTTGCCGTTGATTTCAACCGCCGAGACGGTTGCCGTGAGTGCCGCAAGCGCGGCGATTAGTGTTGTCTTTTTCATGCTGTTTTTGTTTTGTTAACTAATTCGAGTAAACCGAACGTGTTCAGTCATCACGATCGAATCGTAAAACTCTCCGACCGTCAGACTTAACAGAATTTTTTCCCAATCCTCGCCCATGTAAATGGACATCCCCCAAAGGTCTTTATCCCTGAAGCTTTCAATCTTATGAATTGCAGGTTGAACGTTTTCCCCGAATCCTTGCAGCCACTCAACTTTGAAAAGTGGGCTCGTTGTATCTAATGTTTTCATGCTGTTTTGGTTTTTGTTCTTTTCAGTTGTCGTTTCTCTGCGCGTTTCCGCATCTCTTCGCTGCGCTGTTCTGGCGTCAGTCGCGCCCAATACGTTTGCGCGGCCTTGGCTTGGTGCTTGTTGTTCTTGCCGCCCTTGCGTCCAATCTCTGAGAGATATTTGCGAGCGGCTTCGCTGATTCCGGTTTTCTCCATAGCGGGTGAGGTTGCCACGCTGGCGGCCTGTTTGTCAATCATCGTTCAGGGGTATTTGTAAAGCGACACGAGGGCGGTCTTGCCTTTTGTCGTTGTGAAATGCACGCGCTTGCCCGCTACCGTTTCGTAGTCCACAACGCGCTTGGTTGTTATCTGGCAACGCGCGCCAGCTTCGGCAAGGTCGGTCACGGTGTACGTCTCGCCGTCGATAGTTACAGCGTCGCCAACCTCGCGCATCACGCCGCCGATGTGATTGCGGCGCGGTATGGTTTCCCAAATCTGAAACCCGTTGATCTCTTCGCGCAGGATGCGCAACCCGTGCTTGGTGATTTCTTTTTTCATTGGTCGTTCGTGTTTGGGGTTTATTGCTCGCGCTGTTGTGCAGCGTATTTTTTTGAGTAGCGAGCGTGCGCGGCGCGCCATTGTTTCTCGCTGTCGTAAGTTTTGTTGTAGGTGTCATGCCACTCAGCACCCCACCAATTGCCCTCATTAGTTGCGTCAACAAAGTAACTCATCTTTTGATACTTACCACTTGGCCGTTTGCTAAAAACCAAAGTTGCGTCGATTTCCTTGTTGTTGACTCTGACAGGCGGCAAATAGGTTTCGCCGCGTGCGTTTGTTGTCTCTTCGGTTATTTCAAAAATGTTCATTGTCTTATGCTTTTGGGTTTTAGGTTTAGGATTTAGTGACTTTCAATTTGTTGCCTTGAAGGTGCATTTTCATTTTCGCACCATCCGCAAGGCGGGTGAAAGTTGCTGGCTTCAAAGGCCAGTCTTTTGTGATCTTCAGGTTTGCGATTCCCTTTGGGATAAATGTTCCCATGTTGCACGTTGTTGCAGAGTGGAACATTTCGCACGCTCTGCTCATCCAGAATGCCGCAACGGTTGAGCTAATTTTTTGCCGTGCTTGTTCCTCTGTCATTGTCTTGTTTACTGCCTTCATTGTCATCGCAGATTACAGGCAAGCCGCCCGTGTGTAAAGGGATATTTTCACTTTTTTTGAAAAAAGTTTTTGGCCCTGTTTTTTCAGGGTCAAACGGGGGGGGGTCAGCTTTTGATTGGCTCAATCTTGCGCAGCACGCCGCGCGGGATTGCGACGAAATCGCCGCAAGCGTCCGGCCCTTTTTGATCGCCCTCAAAAAGTGAAGTCGAAACAACAATGTGATCGCGCTTGGATGCGTGCAGCAATCCGATGGTCACGCAACGCACAACCTTGGCCTCGCTTGCCAGCGCGTTCGTGTGCGCACAAATATCATCCCAATGAAACCGGGCTAACGTTCCAATGGGCGGCAAGCGTTTCATTTGATCCGGTAATGCGGCACGGGATAAAAGCCGCGCGAGGTTTTGATTTTGAACCGTTGCATTTCCGCCGTGCCAGACTCAACAAGCACGCGAATTTTTTTTTGCATATGCGGCATTGAAACGCCTTGGCTGTCGGCAATCTCTCTTGCTGTCGCCCAGCCTTCAGGGATCACGTCGGCCTTGCCAATCGAACCAAGTGCTTGCGCAAATTTTGAAGCGGTCTTTTTGTCCATTGCTAAAACTCCTCAACGCCTGTCGGCAGTAGCCAGCGCGGCCCGCACTTGCGCGCGATCCACACGTTTGCGGTTTCACCTTTCCACACGCCGAACGCAAAAGCGTTTTCCCAACCTGCCGTTGCTAGTCGGTTCTTGGCGTAGTCCATTGCGGAAAAGTTTGCGAGGCATCCCGCAGAATATCCATGCGTGCCGCCTTTGCGTTTGCCTGTCTGGATTTCTACGCGGTGCAAGTGCCCCATGATAACGCTGCCGCCCTCAGATGCGAAATGCGTGGCGTGTTCCTTGACCGCGTTCTGGTTGGCAGAATATCCATGCGCGAAAGCCAGCTTTCCGTTTGCCTCGTGATGCACTCCGTTCTCGGCATGGTACAGGTACAACTTGCAGCGCATTCGCTTGCACTGCTTTTCGATCCGGTCGATCACATCGCGCGCAGCGTAACGCATCACGCCTTGCGTGTGGCTTGTGGCTATGCGCCAAAGTCGATCCTCGTGATTGCCGACAAGGTAAACGTGCGGCCTGAACTGTTCCAAGAATTTGAACCCCTGGAATAAATCCTCGCTCAGGTCATCGCACGCAACGCCGTCAGAGTCCGGATTTATGCCAGCCCGTAAGCTGGCAAAGTCGAAACAATCGCCGAGGTGAATCCGCGCGTCAGGTTTCCAGTGATCGCAAAACTTTAACACCGCGCGAGCAGTGTCCTTGTCGATCAGTGCGCCGTGATTATCCCCAACGGCGACAAATTTTTTCCACGCCTTGCCCATCCACCCTTGGGCGGTTTGTCCTAATTAAGAACGGCGCGCCAGAGCAAGATCGCGCTTGCAATCAATCCAGCCAGAAATGAGGCGGGGACAAGTAGGCAAAAGCAATAGGTCAGAAACTTAATCATTTTTTGGTAAGGGGCCAGCAATCCAGCCTTCCGGCAAGGTCACTTTGTTTTTTGATTTAATCCATTCGCCGCCACGGTTGACGTAAACCGTGCCGCGCACATCTGGGCCGAGCCTAACAAGGTCGGCTCGGGTATCGACAAAAACAACTTTAGTCGTCCCGCAAGCTGTCGCGAACGTGATTATCCCAGCGGCGGCGCATATCTTCAGGAGTGGTCGCATCGGTTGCAGATTTGTCTTTCAGCAGCAGATTGGTCAAATGATTGAGCAATGAATTGAAAAAAGCCAAAAGCAATTTCATTCAGCGTCTGCCTTGATCTGCTCGCGCTTGATCGCGCTGCGTCCGTAAGTGTAGCCGCAACTTGTCAGGGCAACGCCGACGATTGCGGCGATTTTGTCGGTCATGCTTGCGCCGCCTTCAGGGTCTACCCATCCGCCAACAATTGCCAGCGTCATAACGCACGACAGGATTGCAAAAATAAATTCGCTTGTGAATGCGCCTTTGCGCGAGGGGTCATTTTTCGGTTGTTCCATTTTCTTGATCTCCTGCGGGGTCATCAGCTTCACCTTTCACTTGCTCGATAATGTCCTGAACTTGATCCGCCAGTTGATAAAAATGCGTAAGCATTCCAAAGAGTAAAAACAAAAGGGCGGTTAATGTTACGCCAGCCAAAAAGCCAGCACTTGCGTTGATAGGGTCAAAGCTCACGTTTTAAGTAGTTGGTCAATCTTTTGCTCTATTCGATCCAATCTGTCAATCAAGTTTTCGGTTTGTTGTTCCTGCCGCGCAACCTTGATTTCAAGGCCGATCAAGCGGCGAGCTTGGTCGTCAATCGTGCTTTGTATTCGCCGAAAGAAAAACCCACCCACCGCGATCGCTATCGCAAAGCCAGCTTGCATGATGCTTGCCAAATCCATTTACCATTGCCTCCGATGTCCCAGCCTCCGCGCTAGGTTTGAAAAGTCTGCAAACTCATCCGAACCCACAAGCGCGGATTGCTGCGCCAACGTGATGCGCCCTTGCCTTGCGTACTCCGCAAAGCCTTCATTGTTTGACCTGTTCATGTGCCGCTCTTTCATGTCGTATTTTTCCGGATTGTATTCGTGCGCGAAATGCTGGCGCAAGAATTCCCTAAAATTATTATCAGAAATCATCGCAACATTATCAACTTGATTCACCCAGGGGGGCAACGCCCAAAGTGCTTTTCTATTTTTTGCGACCTCCTCAAAGAAATCGCCAAGCTCGATCGTTGTCGGATTTAAGTGTGGCGCAATCGGGCAAGGCTGGCCGTCCTCAATCTTTCGCAACGCCCAAAAATAAATTGAACAAATCACATCTTCAGGCGGGCGCAAAAACATAAACGACCAAAAGCCTTTGCTCTCTAGGTGCGCCAAGGCTTTGCTTGTGACCGAAAGGTGCTGTTGGTGTATGTACGTTTTGAAACCTTCGCAGGTATCCGCAACGTGCATCACTTCGTCCTCGGTGAAGTCTCTGCCGAGGCCCATATAAAAAGCGTTCCGAATTGCGTAGCCTTCGCGGCGCAGCATCTTGGACATATATTCATTGACCCAAACGCCGCCCGCTTTCCCGTAATGGCAAAAGATTATTTTTTTACGCATTCGATAAAGTCAATCAGATCGTCGCGGCCTTGATATTCTAACCAATCAAAAACGCGTTTGCGATGTTCTTGGTATTTGACGCGCAACCCGTTGTTTGCTTTTTCGTCGAGTGTGTCAGTCATGTGCGCGTGCCAGCTTCGCACGTTCAAATCAAAATCGGGATCGCGCCAAAAGCCAACGTTGTGATCTGGCGAGTAAAAGCTGACATCAAAATGCTGCGCGAAAAGCGTCATTCCCTCCTGCTCAAAAAACCTAGACTTACCCTCGTAGATTTCACGCCAAACTTTTGGTGCGTCTGGTTGGTCGCTCCAAATATATCCGGCATTGAAAATTCCAAAGTCGCGCGCGGGTTCTAGCTTGGGCACGCCGTGATAGTGCGGCGACAGAATGACCTCGCCGCGCATCCCGCCGTTTAGATTTGAAACGGCAACAATGTCAGCGTCAAGGAACAGACTCGCGCCCGCTTCGTCAATCGCCCATTGCCAAGCGTCCATTTTTGCAGCGATGCAATCAACTCGGTGAAAGCTGTTTTTGGCTGCGACCTTTCCCGCCAAGCGATCGCTATGCGCGGCCAGTGTCTTTTCGTCTGCCCCAACCTTAAACTCTACGCCGTCAAAATTGTGCGACTTGATCAACGCCTTTGCGTCCTCATCGCAGAAAACAAAAATTGGGTCGGCGTGGAATGTTCGCAGCGATGCGATCAAAATCGCGGCCTCTTGCGCGACCTCCTGAGTTGCAACAACAGAAAAAGATTTGATGCGCTTGGGCTTTTCAATCTTGCCCCTAATCCATACAGGCTCGATTTCATAGCCTCGACTTGTGAAAGGCCGCGCCACCGTGCAAGCCGCGCCCAGCGCAACCGATTCATCACCGCAATCAAAGCACGCGGTCAAATGCTCTTGCCCGCGATGAGAGGCCCATTGTGAGGCGTTTAATATGTCAACCCCGTTCCCACTGGCGGAGACAAACAAAAACGCTTGTGCGCCATTCTGGAGCGAAGGAAAGCGCGAGTCTAAAGCGTCAAAGCAACGCTCGCCAAGGTCGCCAAGGATGACGACAAACATCTTGGGGTTTGGGTGTTTCATTTAGAATAAGCCGACCCCCAAAATGCATCGTTTTGTTTTGCCTGTTCAAGCGTTTTCGGTTGATGCCTTTTGCCGTCAAAGCCTTTGCGGATTCCGGACAAGTGAACGTTGACTGATTCAGGCAACGGCATTGCGTGCGCAAATTTTAGCAAGAGAGAATCACCGTCAACAACAAACCCAACAAGGCAAGGATCACTTGCCGCATGGCCGATGACTTTGATCGTGTCCTCTTCGCAGGAATGAACGTACTCCGCGCAAAGTTTGGTTTCAATTTCATGCTCTGAAATGTTGTCGATTGTCAGCACGTCGTTAAATCTAACCTCTGGAGATTCATCGCAGTAAACCGCAACGTATGCGTCAGGGTCAGGGTCTACGCTTTTGACGATTGCGCTTTTGTCGTTAGTGATTGTGAACTCTGACCCATCTTGAGAAACAGATATATTTGTTCCAGCTACTATATTTGAAACTTCAGCAGCAACAATAATTTCGGACCCTGTTCCATTGCTGACAGATATTCCATTGCCGCCACTTATTTCAAAATCATTCGGGCCAGTTGAAGGAGAATTTCCAACTGCTATGCCGTTGATACTTCGGCAGACGTCATCTTCAACCGCAATAGTCATTCCATAAGGGTATGATGTTGGATCAGTGCTTGTCGTTATCCCGCTGCCTCCAACAAACATCCACCTATCACCACAACGCCACTCAACCACGCCCGTATCTGCTGAAAATTCTGTTTTCAATACTTCAAGTTGAAGAGCTTCAGACCCAGTAACGCCAATCTGTGAAAGTTTCATGCCGTCAGCAGCATAAAAATGATAATCCTCTGAGTTAGCTGTTGCGCCTGTATAGGTGTGGACTTCTGTTCCAACTATTACCCCATTACCTGACGAGTACAACTTGATCGGCCTACCTGTTAAAACTCTCGCAACACCCGTGGGCGTTTCTGAAACACAATCATCCGAGAATTTTATAAAGTAGGGAGAAGTTACAGTTGTTGATCCATCGCCAACATTTGGGCCACCTCCCGAAACAGAAACAACTCCGCTGCCGTCATCTGTTACGCTGCCGTTATCAAATTTGATTGTCGTAACATTTGAAACGCTGGGCGATCCGTCTTGCTCTGTAACTGTCAACGTGCCGCCGCCATAGTCGGTGTTTGTTATCGTCACCGAATCCGCTGCGGCGTCTGTCGTCAAGCTGATGCCAGTGCCAGCAATCAGCGTTAGCGTGTCCTTGCTCTGGTCTGCTTCGACATCGCTTTGTCCTGCGACTGAAATGATACCAAAGTTTTGCCCGCTGCCTCCGTCCACCCAAGACAAGATTCGGCTGCCGTCCGTTTGCAGCACTTGCCCGCTCGTGCCGTCCTCGTGCGGCAACGTCCACACAATCCCGTTGTCCGCGTCAAGTGATCCGCTCCCCGCCAAGTCGCTTGCCGATGCAGTTTTGAAGCCGACGTGATAAGGGTTGTCAGAATCCCACGCGAAAAACTTGAGGATCACGCGCAAATCGTCGTCCGTGTTGGCCGGATAGTTTTGCGGGTGAAATTGAAAACCATTTGCGCCCCATTGAACCAAGCGCGAAAGCTCGCGGAAAAGTATGTCGTGCCCGCGTAAGTCTAGGTTTGCGCCTAGCCTTGGCTCCCGGTCGTAACGTAAAGCCGTTTGAAGATCGAGCCGCCACTTGACCGCCTCGCCGTTTGAAAAGTCGGCAAGAAATTGATTGGTGGCTGGAGTGCCAACGTTAATTTCAAACGCTGACCTGAACACCATGTTTTCAATAAACCATTTGACGCGCCGCGCCTCGGTGTTGTCGAGCAAGGTCGGCGTCGTGCCTAGCGCAAAAGTGCCGCCGAATTTATAACCCTCGTTCGTGCGCGACGATAAGCCAGAAAAATTTTGAACAGGCATTCTATTGAGCCTCCGCTTTGAAAACTTGTTTGCGCCAAATGTTCCCACTTCCGTAACACCTCTCGATCATCGGGTCGCGAATCACGATTTGGGTGCCAGCAGTAACATAGCCTTGGTAGGTTGTTATGGTCGGCGTTGTGTTCGCGTCAACGTAGGTCACAAATTCGCCGCGATCGTTTTCGCTTAATAGCTTTTGATCTCCAGAGACAAAAGGAAAATTAGTTTCCGGATCGGTTGACTTGATAAAGGTGTTTGTGATTTCGGTGACAGTTGCGCGCGGGTACGGGTCGCGATAACTTGTGTTTGTTTCGTAACTGTCGTAGTACCCGAAAAACGTGAACTGCTCCGCGCTGTAATGTGAAAACGTGCTAGGCACTGTTCCAAAACGTCGAGTCCATTTCACAAGCCCATTGCCAAATTGTTGCGGCTGCGTTTCTTCAATGAGAAATGCGCTAGTGAAAACACTGTCAGCAGTATCCAGGGCAAGCGGCGTCCAGTAGTCGCCGTTTTGCACAAAGTCGCGCTCGTATATTTTCGCTGTCGTGTCTCCGATGCCAGAGAACGGCGTGAGGATTCTTGGCACGCTGGAAACTTCAACAGCGGTTTGCCATCCGGTATTTGGTGCGTCGTCGTTTCTTGGCATGGTTTCCCCTTACTGGTTTACAAACTTACCTTTCAAGCTGTTGTCAATCGAGCGCAAACTTTTTTGTATGTCCTTGATTGCCGTGCCATAAAACGTGTTCATTTTTTTGAGCATATCGTTTGCGTCAACTCTGACTGTTGGGGGTTTCGCTGTTCCAACTGGGCGAGCAATGGGCTTGCCCGTTTGCGGCATTGGCAAAATACTTGAAACGGTCGGGCGGGTTGCAATCTGTTTTCTTCTCGCCTCCAGAGCGTCCTCGTATTTTTTAAATAAATCTTTTAGTCTTATATCAAGCTTCTTGCTGTCCCCAATGCTTATCGCTCTGCGGGTTGCTGCGATTTGCTCTGGCGTCATTCCCGTTGCCTTAATTATTTCAGCGCGGCCCCTTACAACCGAGCCAATTTTCAAATCTTTCAACGGGCCAATCCCTTTTGCCGTCAGCGCAATCATTGCTTTTTTCATTATTGCCTCTGGTACAGACTCCAATTCTTTAACAGTTGCAACCGTCCAGAAAGGCTTTCCAGTTAGCGCAATCATCGCTTCCCGTTTTCTTGCAATTTCGGCTTTTACGTCTTTGACCTTGGCCTGTTCCTTTTGCTGAACTGCTTTGACCTCTGCCTCTTTTTCCTCCTTGATCATTTGCATACGCTCGCGGTGCGCTTCTCTGGCGCGCTGGTTGCGTTCCTCTTCAAGCTGTTTGCGTTTTGCGGCAAGGTCGCGCTCGGCGTTTTCCATATCAATGGCGGCTTGCATTAACGCCGTGCCTTGAGCCTCATCAACAACCATAACAAGCGGCGCAACTTTTTGAAGCAACTTGCCAATCGTTTTTGTTACGCTGGCGATAATGTCGCCCATTGCTATCCCGAATGCCATACCGAGATCGCCAAATGTTTTTAGCAAAAAACCTGCGATCGACAAGAGTGCCTTGATCGGCCCAAGGCCAATGGTAGCGATAATTTTTGCAAAAGATTTCGCGCCATCTGGCAACGCTTCAAACGCAATCAAAAGCTGTTTGACAAATTGCACAACACCCTTGACCCCGTGAATAATTTTTATAATCACGCCAACCATAGTTTCAAGAATGCCCTTGCCCGCGCCCACTGATTCAAACAGGCCGAAGACTTCGCGCATTAATTCGCCAACAGCGTTCGCAAGTTTCATTAGAATCGGGGCAACGCTTTTGCCAAGGTCGCCCATTGCTTTCGTCACGCCGCCCCAATCAAAATCGGCAAAGATGTCGGCCAGCCTTTGAAGTGCTGGCCCCATCGAAACAAGCAAACGCGAGAACGCCGCGCCCGCATTGGTGAGGCCGACGCTCACCGTTGCCTTGAGTGCCTCAAATGTGCGCTTGAGGGATTCATTCATTTTGCCGTAAGCAGTATCCGCCGCGCCCGCTTTCTTTTTCATCTCGTCCATTGACTCGGCCATGATCAGACCGCCGCGCGCGGTGACTGCAAGAATGCCACCGAGAGCCTCAACACTTCCAACCATCTTGCGCAGCTTTTCGTTATCCCCTGCCGCCGCTTTTTCCATCATCCCCATTGCGACCGCGAGGCCGTTCGGGCCAGCAAGTGCCGCCTTCATCTTCTCAGTATCAACGCCAAGCTGGGCAAGATACTCAGATTGTCTAGTTGTCGGCGAACCCAAGGCTTGCATTGCTGCGCGTATTTGGGTCATAGCTTGCGCAGTGGGAACGCCCTGTTTCGTTAGCGTTGCAACCGCCGCCATGACTTGGTCGAAATCAACGCCCATCGCTTTCGCAATAGGTAGCACGGTTGACATTGAGCCGCTCAACAATTCAAAATTTGTTTTACCAAGTTTCACCGCCGTAAACATTGCATCGGCCGCATCCTTCGCGCTCAAGTTTTCTTGTCCATATGTATTCATTGCGGTGGACAATCCATCAACCGCAGTCTCAACAGTTGACACGCCGCCGATTGCCGCCTTGCTGGCAACTTCCATAAAGTCAAAAACGTTTTCTTTTGGTACGCCCGCAGATATTGCTTGATAAAGCGCGGGCACGACTTCATTTGGTAAAATGCCAAACTCGCGCGCAAGGTTTTTTGCGTCTTGCGTCATCTTTCGCTCAGCCGCTCGGCTTTGATCTGGCAACAAGGTGAACACCTCGTTCATCTTTTCCTCAAACTCTACAAATTCCGTGATCGAGCTTTTAACAAATGAGGCAATCGCTACCGCAGCCGCAGCCGCAGCCGCAGCGGCAGCCGCACCCAAAACCGCAACGCCAGCCGCTAGTGATTTCCCAATTGCCGCGCCGCCTTTTTTTGCCGATCCTTCAGCTTCGCCCATTCCTTTTTTCATGCCTGACGAATCAAGGCCAAGAAATGCAGTCAGTGAAATTTTACTCGCCATTTTTTCCGTTCCTTATTTTTGCCATGCTTTCAAGGTATTCTGATTTAACGCGATCTTGGTGTTTGCTAAATGTTGCAACATTGCTTTCACTTTTGCGCGCCACTATTGCGCGCGCATAGGTAAACGCTCGCTTGATTGGCAGCCGCAAAATCTCTTGCTCGCTCCAACTGTATTCAGACGCCAGCAGGTCAATCGTCGAGCAAACCCAACTTTCACCCGCCCCGCCTTGGTTTTCTTTTTTTGAGTCTGCCCCGCCAAGGTCAAATTGATCTTGGACGTATTCGGCCAACTGATCTGCAAACTGTTTCGCGTCTGGCGGTGAAAATGATTTGATGAAATCGCGCGCCGCTTTCTGGTCGCCGTGTTTGTATTCAGGTGAAAGAATATAACAGAAAGACGCAACGCACTCAGGCGTCACGCCTCGGCCCGTAATCATAGGGTGATCAATACCGTCGAGCAGTAAAAAACGCTCGATGGTCAAAGGCTCAAGCCAGACGCCGCCGACGTTTTCGGGAACAGAAAGAAAAACCCCTTGTTGCTCTTTTCGATCACGATCCCGCGCGGCGTCGAGCTTGGGCCGATACTCGGCCCAAAGCTCTTGCGCGGTCATTCAAAAACCTAGTTGATTTTCTCGTAACCGGACACGCTGCACTTGGCATAATCGCCTTGCGTCTGGGCGTCGCCGATTTCGGTGATCACATAGGTCGCCGCATTCCGTCCAGTTGCAAGCGTCATTTCGTGGCCGATGGTTGGGCTTGCGGTTGACGATGTTGCATATTGCAAGGTTGCGCTGAACTCGACACGCTGCGGCACGGTCGTTGAACCTAGCGGCTCGCCGTTGCTGTCGTTGATGTCCACGCGGTTTCCCGCGTAGGTCACGTTGAAATCTTCCGCAATATAATCAACACTATTGATCGCCACGGGCGATACCTCGATGCCAAATGATTGTGTGCCGTCACTCGTTACTGCCATGATTCATTTCCTCCAATTTGATATTAGTTTTTTTTGGGTCGGCCTTTTCGGCGCGTATTCTTTCCACTCTTCGCCAGTTTGTCCCATTAACTTGCGGGCCAAGCATCCGACCGGATGCCGATCACCATGTTGTAACTCAACTCTGACACGTTAAAAGTGCCATCGGTTTCGTAAACTGTTGATTCCGGTTTCATGTAATTTACTGTAAACAGTTCCAAGGCTGGCCCATAGGTGAAAGACTGCACACGAAAGATATTTCCGCCGCTATGGTTTAGCGCAAAATCGCTCGTAACGAGCAACTGCGTGTTGCTGTTGATTGTCTGCACAACCTTGGTATCGTTTCCCGCGCTTGATTCAATCCGGATTGTGTCGCCAACCGCAAGCTCGTCGCTGAACTCTGTGCCGTCGCCGTTGACCACATTTGACAACGCGGTGTTGCCGTCAACTGTTCCCGTTAACTGCGGCGCACCCGCTGACCCCGTTGTGCTGAAAATATCACTTGAAACGGCAAGGCATTGGCGCACCGTTCCGCGCGCCTTGTGGTGATCATCCTCTTGATCTTGGGCGTTGTCTGTCACCACACGCGCAAAAAACTGCGCGTTGAAATTCCTATAATCAAGAGTAGACGCCGACGCCCCGCCGCCGCGCTGCGGGATCGGTTCCATTGCGTCGCCAAGTTCAAACCTAACCTCGATGCGCGGCGTCAAAAGCGTGTCATCGTTTATCGTGCGCACAATCGAGTATTGCCCAAGGTCATCAGAAAACACGTTTGCCATGTGCGCGACTGCCGCCTTTTCAAAAGGCGTTTCTATGTCGTACACTTCCCAGAGTTTTGTCGCAGCCATTAGTTTGAGTGCCTCCGCACGCAGTCGATTTTTAAGCTGCTGCGGCTTGGGTCTTTGTCGGTCATTGCAACCTTTAGGTCGCGCGTGCCATCGTTCACAATCCAACCTTTTTCCGGTACAGGCGACAGGCTCACGAGGTTGAGGTAAAAGGCTGAATCAATTTGAACGTCGCGCCCGTTTGTCTCCAGGATAAAGCCTTGAGTGATTGACGTGCGCGTTGCGCTGAATGTCGTGCCCGTGTATCCGGACGGCAGCACAACCGTCAGCGTCACACCGAAATCCTCAAGGGCGTGATTCATATCAGCCGACAGTTGCGCTTGCGTTATGCTTGCCATTTCTTAAATCCTAAAAAGGGGCGGGCGCATTTGCACCCGCCCCGTTGTTTCTCCACCCCTAGCGGATGCTCTAGGCTCCAGTGATCTTTTCGCCAGCGAACTCGTTGACAATTAACTCATCAAGGTTCGAGCGAACGCGCACAACGTTGGCGGGGGGTTGTTCGGAGCGATAGGTTTCGCTTGTGAACGCGCCGTTTCCGCGGGCGTTGTAAAACAACGTGCGACCTACTCCACCATTTGACAGCGGGCCGTTGGCGATGCTGGCAACGTAAAAGCTGGTCGTCGGCCAGATTTTCGTGCGGCTTCCGGTTTGCCCTTTCTTCGCGGAATTGTAACGCGAGTTACAGATCACAACACCGTCAACGCCTAACACGCGGGCAACTTGGTCTTGGCTGTAAGCCAGCGCGCCGCTGCCGTTGATTAGGTTTCTCATGTCGTCGGTCTGTGTCATCTCTTGATAAAGCGATGCCTCCATGACTAACTGAATGTTGTTGAATATGCCGTTGCCATTCAGGCGTTGCACGGCGGCGTTGATGTCAGCGATCGGAGTCGCGGCCCCAGCGTTGGACATTACCGCAGTCGCGGCAGTGCCGTTGAAGCTCGCGCCGCTCAAAGCGTTGGCAACGCGAATCTCGTGGCCGACCATGATATTGTCGGCAAGCTGATTGCTGGTAACGGTCACGATGTCAAGCAAGGCGTCAGTCTCAGCCTCGGCAACGTCGAGATCGTCGAGCATATTTTCAACGCCGTATTCTTGGCATTCAAAAGTTGCGCTCTCGTATTCGCTGGACGTTTGCGAAAAGCTGGCCCCAGCGGAGCGCGGCTTGCTTATGTCGTTGTCAAACTGCGACGCTTTGATTTTGACGTATGTGCCCTTTTTGGAGGCAACGCCCTGAAGCGGCAGGATTTGCGCGCCAACAAATTGTTGGCGATCTACTTCGTTGATTGCTTCGCCAACTACGGGTTGAAAGCTGGCGGCGGATGATGCAAAAAAGCTCATTGGTTTTTTCCTTGGTTAAAGATTAGATAAAGTGAGCGTGGACCAACACCTCGATCACGTCGCCGTCAGCAGCAGATGCGCCGAGGGCGTAACCGATTTTTGTGTTGCTTGAGTCAGTGCCGACCTTTCCGGCCCCGTCCGTATAAATAGTGTCGCCGACTGCGATCGTATCGCCGCCCGCTAACACCTCGGAAGTGCCGCCAGTGTTCAGCAAGCGCACCGCGCCGTAACCGCTCGCGGCGATTGGCTCAAGTGTTGCACCGATTACTTTGTCAGTTGCGTTGTCACCTGCCACGCTGATCTTGCCGTTGCTATCCACGGCAACAAGAGCATGGGCAGCGATTGCGGCAGCGGTCGCTTGAAACGTCCGTGCCCCGTCGTTGTATGTAGTATCACCCATTTTTTTGTTTTAGTTTGCGCTGAATAACTCAGGCTTGGTTTTGTATGCGGCCAGCACGGCGGTCATTCTTGAATCGCTCGGATTGGCTTGCAAATGCTCTTTGATGAACTCGGCCTTGAGTTGATCGTTTGTTTTTTCTGGCTCGGCCTCAGTAGCCAGATCGTCAGCAATTTCCTCTTCGCCGCCAAACACTGCCTTGAGTGTGGCAACTTGGTTTTCAAGCTCGGCAATTCTGCATTGCTGCTCGGAAATCATAGAGTCGCGCTCGTTAAGTTGCGCGGCGTGTTCGGAAAGCTCGACCTCTTCAATCACTTCGGTCTGCTCCTCTTCGATTTCCTCAAGCTCGACTTGCTCGGTTTCTAAAGTCTCGGCCTCTTCTAGCTTTTTCTTTCGCTTCGGCTTTTCTTCAGCGGCTTCGGCTTTTGGTTCTTCGCTGGCAACAGACTCTTCGGCTTGGCGTCGCTCTAGCTCCGCGCTGGCCGATTCGCTCGCAGCGACCTCAATTGGTTGTTCAATATCTTCGGGCATGGTTGAAGCCTCTTCAACGTTGGCGGGTTTGTCCCAATTCTCAGCGAACAGGGCCGACGTTGCTGCGGGTGTATCAACGAAATCCGCCGACTGAATTTTTGAGGGCGTGATTGTTGGCAGGTCAAAAAGTGAATCCTCTGGCTTTTCGTTCAGGCTGGCAAAGGGCACTTCGCCGCTGTCTGTTTCCCAAGCAAGCGCGCCCTCGAAAACAATGCTGATGCCGAATGTCTTGGGCATTTTTTCGGCCAAGTCAAACAGTCGCTCGTATTTGTCAGGCTCGGCCTTGCGCCACGATTGCAGCGTTTCAAACCGTTCGGCGCGTATCTTGTCGCCGTCTCGATAAAATCCCTCAAACGCTCCGATCTCGTTCAAGAGTCGATCTTGAAACGCGCCGTTGTGCGTAATGTACGCGGGCAAAATATCGTCAGCCAAAAGGTCAACCGCTGCGTCAAGTGTTCGCTCTGATACCATCATGCGATGGCCGCGCGCTTCGCCCGCTTCGATAATCACAACGTCACGCAAAACGCCGCTCTCGCGGTCTACGTTTCCAACGTTGACTTGAAAGGTAAATCTTTTCTGGTTCTCTTCGCTCATTTTTTTGTTTTCCTTTTCAACGATCCGCTCGGCCCAAGATTGCCCTGGATCACCGCCCCATAAGGCCCAAGCGATCCGCCCCGCGCTTGGGTAGCCTTTTTCTCCGCGATCAAATCCCTCGGCTTGTTTGTCAACTTCGTGCCGCGCAAAAAAGCTCTTCATGCGCTTGACGGTTTCAAGGCTCAACCCGTCCTTGCGCGCAATCTGGTTTGCCCGTGTCACTCCGACGCGAGTGCCGCCCCGCTTGAACTCTTTGCGCCAAGCAAGGCCGCGCTCGGCCTCTTCAGCCATTGCGTCGGTTGGGTAATACGGAGGCACTTATTTCTTGCCCTTGGGCGGCTCAACCTTTGCGGGTTTGCGCTCGGCCTTTTTTTCCGCCGAATCTGGCGCAAGGTTTTTCTTTCGCAATGCGTTTTGTTCGCAGGTCGTCAACTGCGCCCAAAGTTTTGCGTCTTTGGTTTCAATGTATTTCTCAATTTTAGGTCGTGGCATTTTATTCGTCTCCGGTTTCCATCAACTCTGTCAAGTTGACTTGTGCGGTTGTGTTAAATTGGTTGAACAGGTCGCGCCAATCATCAAGGCCAAACTCTTCGGCGATCTGTTGAGCTTGCCGAATGTTTTGCGCTTTGCGGCGCATTGACGCTTCAGCGGTGTAGCCGAATTGACTCGCCACGTCGTCAAGCGATTGCGCGCCCATTTGAACATATGCGGCATCCGCTTTGACCTGCGCGGCCTTGTTTACCCAGCGAAAGGCTGGAGTCTGCCAGCGGCAGGAAAACAGGTTGATATTTTGCGGCGGCGTCAACATTCCGCTGGCAACCCATTGGCCGATTTTCCACCGATAAATCCGGTTAAGGAAAGCGGCAACCTGTCTTTGGTTGTCCTCGATCGCGCTTTGATATTGCAGGATCAAACCTTGCGACGCGCTGAAAGATGACTCGCCGATTGTTGACATAATCATTTCAACCGGAATGCCTACCGCCGCGCCGACTTTGCGCAGGTGATACATCACAAATTGAATGCCGTCTACGTTTGGCCGACCGTTTGCGCTGATTGTTTCGATTGATTCGTTTGGCTCAAGGTAATGAAATTTGCCCGTTTCAAATCTTTCGAGGCGGCCAACGTCATCTTGATCGTTTGCGTCAAGTCGGTTTGAAAGCTCAAACTGCACCGAATCCTGTCGCTTGATAACGGCGGCCAGGGACGCGCTAACCTTGGCCGAAATCATTTCTATGGCTTCGTATTCGCGAACGTCTTGCAAACTGTTGACGCATGGCGCAAGCTCCGGAATCCCTCGCCATTGCTGCGGCCTCATCCGCTTGTAGAACAAGAGAAAATTTCGAGCGGGAACGTCTCTGAAATTTTTCAGCGTGCCGTTTATCCGGTCGCCGATCTGGTAGGTGCGCGGCTTTCCCGCTGGGCCGACGATCACGCCGTTTTTGTTTGGATTGCTTTCCGACGCTGAAAGCGTAGGCGACCCGATGCGGTCGCCCTCGATTAGCTGCACGCGCCCGCCGCGAGTCAGCAGCACGCCAATGTCACCAAAGAAAAGCGGCGCGTCTGCGATCTCCTGCTGCATTTGGGTCATGTCCATCGTGCAAGTGACCTCAGGCATGGCCGACCATTGCGCCCACATCTCGCTAATCTGGTCGTCAGTCGAATCGTCGCCCGTTGATGGCTGCGGGATTATCCCCCCGCCCACAACGTCGGTGCGTCGCAGTCGCGAGATTGCTTTTGCGACTGGATCATTGCGCTTGAGGTTTAGCAGGGTCGAAACCAACCGATCACGGTCGTATCCTTGAAGCTCGACCTCTTCACCGCGCAACGGGTCAACGCCGCGTGTGCGGCGATAACGTGTGTTTGCGATTGCCTCGTAGCCGAACAGCACACGGGCCGCCGTCTTTGCTCTGTCGATTATGCTGCTCATGACCAATAACGTAAATCAGCGCGGTTCGACCCCTTGGCCTTTTCGGTCGGATCAAGCAGACAGATCAAGCGCGTCAAGTGGCCGATCTCTTTCCAGATTGAGGCGCGATCCTCATAAATAAATTGCCGATCCCCAAGCAGATATTGCTTGGTTGGGTTATCGCTCAGGGTCGTGTATGCCGTCACGAGGTTATCGCGCAACGTTTTCATCTGGGTCAATGTCAGGTTGGCCGCCACTATTCTTGGCGAGTTTGTCCCATTAAGGCACAAAAAAAGCCCGCCAAAAGGCGGGCGTGTTTGGGCTTTTGTGAATCAGTTAATTGTTTGCTTTGCTACATCATCCCAACGCCGCCCCCATGCTTGGAAGTTTTCGCGCGTTGCTCCTGCCGCAATGAGCTTGTCCAAAATGGAGTTGGCTTCTTTGTGCGGTGAATACTTGATATGCTCATCGCTCTGGTGGAGTGCGTCACACGCTTCCAAGTCAACGCATAAATCATGGATAACGGCCTCAACCTCGGCCTCGGTCAATTTTATTGTGATGTTTTTCATGCTGTTCGTTCCTTTTTTTGCTTTTTATTTAGGTTAGATTTTGCCAACGCAAAGCTCAACGGCATCGTCAAAAGCCAATTCGTTTAGAATCGTCGCGTTAGGGTATTCGCCCGCGATAATGTCACGCAATTCCATCAACTTGCCTTTTTCCCTGAATTGCTTATTGGGTAATCCACTCCAAGACGAAACCTCGGAATCCTCTATGACTACGGTTTTCTTTTTCATTAGCCTTTTGAGTTTCTTGCTGGCAAGTGTCTTGTCAATCAATCGGTCAATGATGTGGTCAACGTCTGGTTGATACTCAAAAAATGTGCCGTCGCTGTTCTTTATATCTGTCACAACCATCGGCAAAGCATCTGCCATTTTCTTGAGTTTGTTGTAATCTGGATTGCCTAACTCGTAAAAATGGCAACCTCCGTTTCCGTCATTGCGTACAGTCATTGACCGTTTGCCGTCAATGTAGAGTGTGAGTGAAAATGCGAGGCAGTCGTGTCCTTGCATTGTTTTTAGGTTTTTGATTTCTAGTTTCATTGTCTTTTGCTGTTTAGGTTTTTGGTTTTGGTTTTATGCGCTCTCTTCTTCAAGCATTTCGTCGTATTCTGGAAAGCGGTCGGCGAGATCGGCCATTTTATTGATAAACTCCTTATGCCCGATCTGGCTGGGGGTGTATTGGAAAGATTTAGAGAGCAGTGTTTGCATCTCGTTTTTGAACTCTTGGTAAGTCATCTTCGCGTTGCTCATTGTTCGACCAGATTAAAGGCAAACCGCTTGCGTGTCCAGAAAAACTTTCACTTTTTTTAAGCCTGAAAAAACAGGGTTATTTTGCGGTGTGCTTGAGGTGCTGGAATGCTTTTGAAAGGCTTGTGATGTAACCTTTCTTGATCAAAACGTTGACCTGTTTTGATTGGCCTTTGATTGCTTTTTTGAACGCATCAACGCCGCGCGTGTGCGGGTTGACGCTGTTGATCACAGAGTTTTTTAGTTCGATACCAACGCGCCCATTGGCATTAACCTGCTTTGATTTGATTGCGTTTTTGTATCGCCCCGTAACTGCGCGCAAGGCAACGCCGAGCTGGCCCTTGTCTTTGAATGCCTGAAGCGGCAAGCGGTGCGCTTTTGCGATCGAGTACCATGCCGCCTTGCCTGACCCCAACCTTTTCAGCGCGCGGTTTTTTGCTTTGGTCAATCCCTTTTGAACGATCGCACGAATCCCGTTGCGCGTTCGGTCGGCGTAGATTCTGCCAGTGACCCATCCTGAATAAGTGTACACCTTGCGATTGTATTTGATCGACTTGACCACTGAAGGATTGACCGGAGGGATTTTCCCCTTGTTCTTTCCGCGCGTCGCTGGCGCGGGCCATTTGTACTTTCTCTTGATGTGAGCGCGACCCGACCCAAGGCTTGTTGAAAATTTGCCCCGCTTGTTTGTGACGCCTGTTTTGTTTGCCGCTTGCCCTAAAATTCTGCCAGCGACCACGCGCGTAATTTCAAGCATTTGCTTGTCGTTGATCTTCGGAGAAAGTTGTTTTTTTAGATTGTTGAGTGCCTTAAAAAAAGGTTTGAAATCAATTTGTGCATCCTGCGACCTGCTTTTCCCTTTTCCTTTTCCGCCTCCCAATCCGCCACGCAATCCGCCAAGCGCACGCCCCGCGCCACCCGCTAAAGCCCGCCCCGCTATTGCTGCCAAAGGTAAAGCCATATCACCAAATACTCTCTTCGTCTTGAGACTGCCGACGCGGTGCGCGCCGCTTTGTCTTTTCAACCTTGTGGGCTTCGTCCCGCTGTTTTGCTTTGGCTCCGGTCAATCCGTAAATGTGAGCCAACGCCAGACAATAGGTTTCGCAATCCCAGAAGTGATCTTGTTTGTGACCAGCCACTTTCCATTCGCGCACAATTTGGCCGCGTTTGTTTGTGCTCTCAACCAAATTAGTTGAAAGCATTTGGCGGATATATTCCGAATCTGGCCCCTTGTAAACGTGCCAATTCATTGCCGCTCCCGATCGTTTGCGTAACATCTCTTGTTGCCAGATGTCTTTGTTAAGGTGACACAAAACGACCGTGGCCTTGCCGTTTCTCTGGTCATGGGCGAACGGGTCTAGGTTGTTGATCCGGTAACTGGTTTGCATTTTGTCCTGGCCTTTTGCGCCAAACCAGAAAGGGCGAAAGTTGAAGATGGCCTCATAAATTTCTTGGGTGCGATATCCGGTATCAATAATTCCTTTTGCGCACTCGTATTTTTGGCCGATGGCGTGCAAATCTTCAAACGTATACGCAAGCCCGTTGTCGATCAAATAGCTGCGCCCGTCCCGATCAAAGCCGCGCACGATCCAAACAAAGTGATCGCGCTGCACGTCGGCAGCGATTAGCCGATAATCGCCAGCGATTTCGCCCCGCTCAAATTCGCCCTCTAATTCCTTGAACGCTTTGGCGTCAACTGGCCCCTCTACGTCTGGCCGCCAAGGCTCGGCAAGCCAGCCATTAGTGAAAGCCTTTTCGCCCTCGATGGTTTTGGATGCCTTGAGGTATTCAACAGCGATCCGGCCAAAGGTTAGCACGGGCGAATAGAAGCTGTTGAGGTGATAAGACCGCACGCCCCGCTCGGCGTTGCTGTTGCCAGCGATCCACTTGCCCGCCCGCAGTGCTTTCATCTTGTGAATGTCGCTGATGGGTTCCCCGCACTGCTCGCAGACGTATCGCGCCGACCGCTCGACCTCGCGCATATTCCACTCGCCGCCCTCGCCTTTTGCCTCCTCGCTCCATTGCAGATTGCGCTTGCCCTCATCATTCAGCCAGCGAAAAACGAAACGCTCGCCGCAATGCGGGCATGGGATATGAAAGCGGCGGCGGTCGCCTTCCATGAACTCTTGCCAGATGCCGCCCGTCTCACTGATGGGGGTCGAGCTTTGGAGAATCGTGAAATCTTGTTTTCCCTTTGTCCGGTCTAGGCATTCGCGGCGCGTGCCTTCCGGGATCACGTCGATCTCATCCAGCACCAAAACGCTCACCGGATAACTGCGCACGTTGGCCGATGATCCCGCGCCAACAAGGTTCATTGTGCAGCGTGAAAACTCTTGCTTGGTCAGGGTGAACTTGTCCGAATCAATCCCGCCCTCGCCGTTAAGTGGCAAGTGTTTTGCGATCACGCTGGACTCTCGACAAAATGGCATCCAGCGGTCAGCCGCAAACGTCTTGCACAATTTTTCATTGGGGAAAACCCACAAAATCGGCTTCGGCTTTTGATCAATTACAAAGCCGAGCATGACGTAAAAGCTGGTTGTCTTTGCCGTCTGCGATCCCCAACAAAGCGAAACTCTGTTGATCCTTGGGTTGCGGATTGCTTCGATAATCTCGCAAACGTATGGGTGATTTTTGGTCGTGTAGGGGCCAGCCTGTTCGGTCACTCGCTCCGAAAGCTCAACCGATTTTGTGGCCCAATCCTCAACCGATAACGGCGCGCGATACGCAAACGCCTCGCGTGCAAACTCGTCAAGCGTCTTGCTCATTTTCCCCCTCTTGAATCATGCGGAAAACCTTGTCTAATTCCTCGCGGATTGCCTCCTCGGCGTGCGCTGGTTCGGTTGGATTGGCCGCCAGTGCCGCCGCTCTCGGCAAGGCGTCGAGCAACTGGCGCAAAGGCTGCAACGTCCGGTTGATTGCCTCGCGCGCCTCTGACATCGGCACAAGCCCGTCACGCTCTCGCTGCAACTGCAATTCCTTCAGTTGCCTGACCGCCTCCTCTTTGCCAGCTTGGGCAGAGAGCAGTCGCCGCTTGAGCGTCTGCAAGTCTTGGGTCAGGTGCTCGTCGCTCTTGCCGTCGCGCGTAGTCAGGGCGCGCTCTTCAAGGTAGGCTTGCCAAGCTTGCAAGTCGTTTGCCTTCGGGCCGCCTTCGGTCTTGCGTAGATGGTAAAGGGTCTTGCGGGCGATGCCCAAAGCTTTCGCCAAATTGGTTGCGGTCAGTTTGTCAGACCGTGGCGCATCTGGTTGCGTATTGGTTGCGTTGCTGCTCATGGTTTACGTTTTGGGGTCGGGGGGTAGCGCAGGGCCATTTTGTCACTTTTGGCTTTTTGACCTATATGCAAAAAAGGTGCGGGCGTCGGCGACTGTCTTTCCTTCAGGCGTTTGCCCGCATTGGCCTGCTGCCTGACGCGGGCGGCACGTGGTCCATGACCAAGCTGGCGGGCCCCGCAAGAGCGCGCGGCATGGCGCTATTGGCAGATCCCATCAGCGCCGAACAGGCTGAAAGCTGGGGCATGGTCTGGAAAGTGATCGACGATGATGCGCTTCAGGAGGAAGCGGCAAAAATTGCGGCTAAATTGGCCAAAGGACCAACCAAGGCCTATTTGAGCGCGCGCCAAGCGATAGCCGCCGCCGGCATCAACACGCTCGACCAGCAACTGGACCTGGAGAGCAAACTGCAGGGAAGTTTGGCGGCTTCGGATGATTTCCGCGAAGGGGTCGATGCATTCCTGCAGAAACGTCCTGCAGAC
>WLWG01000671.1_pt1 | contig 34254 bp, 53 predicted proteins | sample 6712871 | NCBI WGS metagenome assembly WLWG01 (sample SAMN12718693, study PRJNA515312) | sponge metagenome | isolation source: marine sponge | host: Mycale hentscheli | place: New Zealand: South Island, Marlborough, Capsize Point | collected 2003-05-01
GCTTTGATCAGCAGGAACTTCTTTAAAATTATTTAAAGCTTTATTCGCTATTTTTAAATAGTTTCTTTGAAGTGTTTCAATGTAATTTTTAATCTGTTCTTTTTCCATTTTCTTTTTGTTTTTAGTTGGTTATTTTTTTAATTATAAAAGGTATTCCATGTTTTTGAACAATATCATTTACATAAAGATTCATTGCTTTCTGTTCAATAATTTGTTCTTCTGTTTGATTGGGTTTTTTCGCTACTGTTTGAAAAGGGTTCATTAATTTACTAATTGAAAAACTTCCTGAACGTGTTTTTAATTCATTTAAAGGCTTTAAAATTTCATTTGATATGTTACCTTTAAAATGATTTAATTGTTCATCAGAAGGCATTAAAACACCCTTTTCTTCCATTATCCAGTATAAACTTCTTGCAACATAAAAATCAAGTTCAAGAATTTCACCTTCTTCAATTGCTTTTTGATAGGGCTTTTCAAGGCATCTTTCAATAAATTCTTTTCTTATTCCTGCATAATCAATGGGCGCTTCTTGAATCATTGGTTCAACAAAACGCGCAACTTTGAAGCCCCTTCTTGATTCTTTAACGGGAAAATTAACAACGTTCACCAAGTCTTTAAGCCTATCATAAGCCCTTAAACCGTATTTTTTTTGTAAATCTTCATTTGAAAAGTTAGTTGTGAAGTGTGTTTTCTTTCCTGTAACTTGAAAAACTTCGTAACGGTGCAAAATAATTTTTTCAAAAACTTCTTGCTTATCCCCATAAAAGCGCCCTTGTTCTTCTGCTCCAAGATCATCAAACAGAATTTCTTTTTCTGTGTTGTATTCAACAAGAACTGAAGAACCAATTTTATTAAAATCTTCTGCAATGTTTTGGCATCTGTAAAAGCTAAACTTTTTATGTGCTTCAAGCCATTTTTGAATAACTTTCATTGTAAAAGTTTTCCCTGATCCTACTGTTCCACGTATCAGCAAGCCTTTTTGCCTATCAAGTGAAGTTTGGCCTTCTGTGAAGTAATTCAATACATTTTGAAGAAACCCCGCCAATTGTGGGCTATCAATATCAAAATTTTCAACACGTCCTGAAACAAACGCTTCAAAATGTTCAAAAGCTGTTTTATAATTCATCTTCATAAAATTTAGGTTGTTCAAAGTTTTTTGTTTGTCCTGAAGTAATTATTTCATCCTTCCAGTGTTTGCCATTTAGCCACGTTTGCGGATTCTTTCGATAAATTAAATCAGGCGTTGCTGCAATGTACGCAGGAAGCGCTTCAAATATTTCTTGCCTTTCAGAATCTTTTAAACGTTTGAATATTGAAAAACTTTTTTCTTTACCTGTTTTCTTCCCGTACAAATTCCAAAATTTTAAAAAATCACTTTCAGCTTTTGCTGAATTATTAATTCTTTTCTCTTCTCTTCTTTTCTCTTCTTCTCTCTTCTCTTCTCTTCTCTTCTCTTCTAATTGGCTTTGATTCGCTTTTGTTTCGCTTAACGAATTAAAAGCGTTCGGTTTTTTTTCGGTTTTTTGTTCTTCATTTTTCTTTATTCTTGGGCGGCCGCCTTTCTTCCCGTTTTTACTATTAATCAATGATTTAGCGCTTCTGTCTTTTAATTGTTCATCAAGAAATGAAATACTTATTAAATCCTGATCAATTTGTAAAAAATTTTCTTCAATTAAAATATCAAAACATTTTTCTGAAGCTTCTCTAAATCTTTTTTTCATTTTTGATAAATAAATTCTTCCTTCCTTTGACCAGTATAAAGCGCAAATATTTATAAACAAACCTTGAACTTCTAAATCTTCAAGAGTAATTTCACCATCAAGCCATTCAGAAGTAATAAATTTAAAATAAGGTAGTTCTTTCGCCATGGTTTAAAATTTTAACAAGTTAATACACTAAAAAATTTACTTGTCTAAAACAAGCTGATAATTACCTAATTTTTTCCCCTCTAATTTGCCCCTTCTTATTTTCTGATATACATTTTGAACACTTACTGAATGTTTAACTGCGTAATCTTTCACAGGCAACCAATTTTTATCTTTCATATCTGCAATATTAGTTTAAAATTTTAAATAATTTACACAAAACGAAACCCAATTTCAACCAATTTATTAACATATTTTTGATGAAAAACTTTAAATTCTTCATTTCTGTAATAAGCTTCAAAAGCCCTTTCTTGTGTTGAAGTTGTAAAAGGTGTTTCAAACTGTTCAACCATATATCTATTAGAAAAGGTTGTTTGCTCCCTACATACTATATAAAGGCTGTATTTATCCCATCTGTTATGCCTTAAATTTATTTTATAAACTTTCTTTAATTGTTCAATTTGTTCTTTCATAATTTACACCGTATTTGTTTAAAATTTGTTGAAGCATTGAATCATAATTTAAAAACACCTGAAGGCGCTGCTTGTTCGTAATTATTTTACCGTTTACTTCTTTTGTTTCAGTTACTGTTAAAAATTTTGTGCAGTAATTTAATTTGTTTAAAACTTCACCTTTTTTAGTTACTTCTTCAGGAAGTTCTGAAATGCAAAATTCAACTTCATTTTCTTTGATCATAATTTTATAAGTTTTAATTCAATTCTTGGATTTGTTTTATCAATGTATTTTTTAATTTCTAATTCATAACAAAGGTTATCGTTTGCAATCGCCCCTGAAGCTTCTAAGGCATCAAGAATTGCTTTTGCTGTGTTGTCTAAATCTTGTTTTGCATTTCTTAAATAAACATTATATTCAAGCCTGAACTTTGTGTTTATTTTAGCAGCTTTAACTTCAGCAGGAAGGCAAAGAATAAAAAACTTTTCAAACGCTTTTACTTCTTTACTTTTCATAAATCTTCCTGTTCTTGTTATTTTATAAGAATTGCTTTTTGAAGGTACGCAAAGCGGAATATTTGCAAAATAAATCATAATTAAAAAAACGGGGCCGCAGGATAGCCCCCAATATAAAACATAACTTTTATCCCTGCTGTTATTTTTTAAACTTCTGTTTCAATATAAGGAAAAGCTTCTTGAATTTTTGTTTTTAAAACACTTGAAACTTCCCAAGAATCAACTGATAAATGAAGAAAGTTTTCTATTTTTTCAATTGCATCTTTTGAACTGGAAGCCTGAACAAGAAAAACTTCTTTATCTTTTGCTTCAATTTCGCTTTCATCATAAGAACAAGCAATTCTTAATTTAAAAAAATAATCTTTGCTTTTATCAATAATTACATTATTAAAATTCGCTTTATCCAGTTTTAAAAGTTCATATTCAGGAATAAATTCTTGAAGAATCCCCTGAAGCCTTGCTTCTGCTTCTGTATGTGAAAGCGCATTTAAAACAAAAGTTTCAGAAACCTTTTTAATATAACCCTTTTCAGGATCTTGTTTTAAATATTTAATTTTTGCTGTAAACCAATCTTTCATTTTAACCAATTTTTAAAGTTTGTTTTTCAATAATTGAACAGCCTTCAATTTGTTGGCCTGCTTTTAAAGCTTTTTTAATTTCTGCTTTATTGGCTGCTTCAGTAACTTTTACTGTTTTAAATTCAGCAGGAAGTGAATTAATATCTTCAACAGAAACTGAACTTGATTTTCTTAGCTTCAATTTATTTGTTCCAATTTCCATTTCACCGAAAGTTTTTACTGCAAATTCAAGGTTATTTGAAAGCCATTCAATAATTTTTTGTTCCCTTTTCTTAATTGCTTGCAGCCTTTTAATTTCTTGATCAACAGTTTGAACAAGCCCTTCTTTTATTTTAATAACTGAAATATAATTTTCAGCTTTTGTTAAAAGATTATCTTCTTGAATTTCAAGTTCAGCGGCTGTTTCTTCAGTAAGTTCACCTTCATTTTCTTCTTCAATCCTGTGAAGTAATTCAAGAAATTCATCTGATATTTTAAAAATATTTGCCATTTGTTTTTTGTTTTTAAGTTAATTAAAACGGTAAATCATTACCTTCTTTTTCATCATATTTAAGCGCTTCAGGAACTGCTTCAGGCTGTGTTGCAACTGCTTCAATTTTCCACGCATCCAAAGTGTTAAAACATTTTTCTTCATCTGTTTTAGGGCTTACCCATTTACGCCCCCTAAGATTAAAAAAAAGCTTTAATTCATCCCCAATATTAAAAGGATCAATTAAATCACATTTATCGTTTACCAGTTGGAAATTAACCGTTTGCGGATAATCGCCTTCTGTGTTAAGCCAAATTTCACGTTTTGAAAATTTTTCGCTTATTTGCTGAACTTCTCCAACAAAATCAAGTTTTCCTTGAAATTCCATAATTTATTTGTTTTTAGATTTAAGATTGTTATATATTTCCTGAAGTTCTTCCTGCTGTTCAATTTTTCTAAACTGAAACTTTGCAAAAACGTTTTCAATTAATTTTGGATCAGTGCAGGCTTTTGCAGCTTCAAACTGTTCTTGATTTATCCATTGCTTTGAAGTGTTCCCTTTCTTTTTTGTTTCTTTTGGCCTTGCATTTTCAAGCGTTGTTTTTTTAGGCGCTGAAGGTGTTTTTGCTTCGGGTTTGTTGTTTGGGTTTGCATCATTGTCTGCATCTGTAACAAGCCCTAAAATTGCGCTTAAACTGTATCTTCTGTAATAAGTAATTCCTGAACCAACAACTTGAAATTTGTTCATCCCTTTTAAAGTTACATCTTCAGGAATTTCAACTTCAGATTGAATTGATTCACCGCTTAAAGTATGAAAAACAACAGTTGTTATTTTGTTATTATTTAAAAGTTGAGTGAATCCCAATTTATGCTTCTTCATAATTGGATTGATTGCAGTTAAAATTTGTTTTAAATCTGCGTATTTATACCCGTAACCAGTTGAAGATTCAAAGATAACAGGAACTTCTTGCTGAAACGCAGCAAGGGCTGTAAATAGTTTAATTGTTTTTTCCATTTGTTTTTTGTTTAATGTGTTGCAATATTATAATTTAATTACGAACCAACAAAGAAAAAGTTTTAAATTTCTTCAATTGAATGTAACTTATTTTGAATATTAAAAATTTACGCCATTAAAACGGCTTTTAACACTTCATAACAGCAATTAAAAAAGCTGTTATTTGGGTGTTGTATGCAATTAAAAAAGACATACAACATTGTATATAAAACATACACTCATTTATCTATGTGGTCTAAGCAAGTATCTATATATATTTCAGTAGGTATCTTCCCACAAACCCTACATTTAGTTACAAAGTATTTAGCACCAAATATTTTTGCTAATAACCTTGTAATAGGGTTAAAAAATAATACGTCTTCGGGTTTGTTGTAATATTTTGCTTTCATAATTCATTCGTTTTACGTTTCATATACTCGTCCATTATTTGCAATTACTTAAAATCAATCCTTTGTAACTTTTTACCCTCAATAATTAAAGGTAATTTTTTTTGTACTAAAGTATTATAAACCCAGCCAAAGGCATTGCAGGCCTTTTTGAGGTTGCCAAAACAAAGGGCGTTTTGGTTTTCGTCAACTATTATAATAACGGTTTTTCTTTGCATTGTTTTAGTTTTTTATTCATAATCATTGTCATCGTAAATAATTTCCCCATTAATTTTTATTGCTTGGTCTAATAAGGCATTTTGAAAATCTCTAATAATACATTCAAAGGTTTCTCTTGAATGTCCATGTTCTGCAATATAATCTTCTATAAATTCGTGTAAATCCATAATATAAAATTTAAAGCCCCAAAGGGATATTAATTAATCCATGTCAGGGTGTTTCGTTTCTGTTTTTGGTGTTAAGAAATCTAAAAACCCTTTAACCTTGTTTCCTTTTGTGTTTAGTTGAATATTACAGAATGTCTTTGTCGTAATCCAGTTTGCATTATTTTTTACACTACCTATCCATAATAAAATATGACCTTTTTCTATATTCCAAATTGAAACTTTTTGTGTCCCGTTCCATTTTTGAATTCTTTTTGTTATTTGGTCGATTGCGTTTTTTTGTGAGTTTGTCATCTTCTTTTATTTTTAAATAGTTCCTAACCAGTCAATATTTTTATCTAAAACAATTCCGTTTTCCTCGTTTAAATCCCAATCAATTTGACCAAAGATTAAACCTAATTTTGTAGACCTCTTTTGTTCTTTGTGAATCTTAATAGTTAACATTCCGAAAGAGCCTTTTTTTACTCCAACAATTTTAAAATCATTTCCAAATTGTTTTTTAACTTCTGCTTTTACTGTGCTTGCGTGTGCCATTTTCGTTGTGTTTTTGTGTGTTCCTTTATGTAAATATACAACTTTTATTTACTTAGGTTACAAAAAAAAGTAATTATTTTAAAAATATTTACATTTTACAGCAAATAACACAGCATTAATAACAAGCTAAGGCCAGTTATTACTGTATTCGTTATTTATTAACCATTTTATAATATAAATTTCCGCATTTAACCAAAAAGGGCCTGTTTTCTGCTTCAAGAAGGTTAACAACATCTTTTAATTTTAAATGATAAAGCCCTTTTAAACTATCAATTTGAATTATATTAGTTTTAAAATCTTTCCCTGTGCTGAATTTATATATTTCAAGGAAGGCCCAAAAGCTTAAATTTTCCCTTTGAAGTGTAGTATAAATATTCTGTTGAAGCTTGTTTAAATGTTCTGCAACTTGGCAAAGGTTTTTTTTATTTACCTTAATTAAGTACTGAACAAGATCCTTTTGATTTTTGCCTTTTAAAATAAATTCTTCTGTTTTGCCACCTGTTGCAATAATTACTTTTTCCAGTGAAAAGCCCAAAAGCTTTGGCTTGTTAAATTCAATATTTTTATCTTTCATTTTCTGTTTTTTTATAGGTAAAAAAATACTGTGTTGAATTGTGTGGTATTATTAAATGCGTTTCTGTAATTTGATACTTGTAAGAAGCGCTTTCTTCCATCTTTAAACGTTCATACCATTCAGGCAAGAAAAGCTTTATCTGCTGCTTAATAAGTGTTTTATTTGCAATTTTAGCGCCTGCAATGTATGAATCAAATTTTCTTGCAGTCATTTGGGCGCTGTTACATTCATAATCAATTTTGAAGATTTTGTTGTAATTCATTCTGTTTTTTGTTTTTTGTTTGTTCAAATCTATAATTTAAAAACGTAAGAAAGAAGAAAAAGTTATTTTATTTCTTCAATTGAATGTAAATAAAGCAATAAAAAGGGCCACCGGAGCAGCCCAAACAAAAAACAAAAAAACGCCTATTAAGGCAAGAAAATCTTTAAACCCAAAAGCCAAACTTCACCAAGAACTTAAAAAGGCTTTCACCTTCTTTAACTTCTATAAAATCAAAAATAACACCCAAAACAATCAACAGGGCTACAATATAGCCCAAGTTTTTGCTTTTATCGTGTTTACCTTTACCACCATCAGGGCTGCTTTTTGCATTTTTTACTGCTGAAGGAACACCTATAAGCAATCCATCAACTAAACCTTTTCCAAATCTTATAATTTTATCTTTCATTTTTTTATCCTTTTATTATTTCAATGTGTGGGGCATCAAGAAAAGTTTGATCATATTTCAAAACTCCATCCATATCCCAATTTAAGCCCGTTCTTAACAAGTGTGTAATTTCACCTTTTTCATAAAGTTCAAACGCTGCTTGTTCAAATACTGTTGAAAGATAAACTAAATGTGTTAGATCATAGCTTAAATTTTTTCCTTTGTGCTTTGCATAGGCACAAAAATCAACAGCCCTTGAATATTTATAAAGCGGATTTTCTTTAATTGTAATGTGTTTTGCAACCTTGCAAAGTTCTTCTTTTGTTGAATATGCAGCAGGGTTTATTTTTGAAACGCCTTTTTTAAAGTATTCAAATTGCTTTTCAATAGTTCTTGCACCTTCAACCAGTATAACATCAACAGAAGTTTTTTCAAGGCCCCTATCAACTATTAATTGAAGATCAGGGTGCAAAGTTTCTTTTACCCTTTTACTTCTATTGCTCCAAGAATATTTTAAATTTTTAGCCATTTAACAGCGTTTTTTTTGTTTTTGAAAAGTTTTATTTCAACACTTCCTTTAAGATAGAAAATTTTAACTAATGTATTAATTAAACACCTATCAAAAGCCCCAAGTGAATAATCAACAAAAGCGATTTTTTGAATTTTTTTATGATTAAACCCAATTGTTAAATCTTCAACCGTTGTTAAATTAAATTTAACTGTTTTATTAATAACAACAAAAAACCTATAATATCCTTCTTTATAATAAGGCTTTAAAGTGTGAATTATTTCATGGGCTTTATCTTTATCAATAAATGATTTTTCTTTTATAACCGCTATACAATAACCAAAAGAAGCTTTTAAAAAAACTGTGTGGTTATTGAATCGCTTTCTTAACATTTAGAGCATTTTAAAAACTCTAAAAATAATACTATAAAATAAAAAAGCTAAAACAACCCATTTTAACAGGTGCTTCAGCTTAAAGTAAAACGTTTTTTTGTAAATTGAAAAAACAGCAGCAACGTATAAAAACGTGCGTTTCATTTTTCTTTGCTTTTTCTTCTTTCGTTTCTGATAAAAGTGAAAATTGCAATACTTGAAACAATCATTGCAAAGAAATTTGCGCCCATACTTGCAAGGCTTGAAACATCTTCAAGCTTAACACCAGCAAAAGCAAATAAGAGCGCCCCAAAACCTTCAATAAAAAACGTTTCTTTAAAATTCATATTGTTCTTAGTCATTTTCAAAAAGGGTTTATTTGTTAAAAATAAAAATTATCTGTTAGGAAAAGTTCAAATTCCGCTTAACTCGATAAAGTGTTATTAATAATCTTTAAACAACCCCCTTGTTAATAACCTTACAAAGCTTTTCTTATTATATCAAAAATAAGATCAACCTGATCATTTTGAATTTTGCATTCAGCCCTTGTTCCTTTAAATGGGTTCGGTATTGAATCAAAAAGTTTCTTCAACTGCTCTAAAGCTTGCAAAGGTTCAATTTCTTTAACTTCCTTATCTTCTTTTACGTCTTTCATTTTGTTTTTGTTTTGAATATTAAATATAACTATTTAAAAAAGTTATTCTGTAATATTATAATATTCTTTAATCCCGTTATCAAGAACAGTATCGAATTGAATAGGCAATTTTGAAAGTATAATTATATTTTCATAACCATTATCGCGCGGATAAGGTTCATCTGTTTCAGGGTTAATTGGCGTTGTAACTTCACCTGTTTCAGGGTTAATTATATGCTTTGGAAGTGCAACCCCGTTTACATCATAAGAAATTTTTCCTTTAACTACTTCATAACCTGCTGAAGAATCTGTTACAACAACAACTTCACCTTCGTTTTCAAGGTATGTTTGAAGCCTTAAAAAAACTACTGCTTTTGGTGTTGGGTTTGTATCCATTTCTTCCTGAACAAGTGCTGAATCCCTTATTAAACGCCTTTTTAATCCTGTTTTTGGATCGGTTCCATATTCATAAACATTTGCATTCATATCTTTTTAATTTATTTTTTTTTAATCTAATATAATATTCCCAACAGCATCGGCTGTGCTTGTTTGACTGTTCCCGCTTGGGTTTGTAATTCCTGCGCCTCCTTTTAATCTGTTATTTGCCAAATAAACGGTTCTACCTGAAGTAAATATCATGCTTCCACTGCTTCCACCTGTTTCAACTAAAGAATTATAAACCCTTACTGTTCCGCTTGTTGCTGAATCATAAAATCCGTACGTGTAACTCGATACACTTTCGCTTTTAAAATTACAATTATCAAATAAAATATCAGTACCACTTGACCAAGCGCCACCACTACCGCTTTCACTTATAAACGTGCTGTTTTTTACTTCTTCTAAATTAATCAACTTACCACCATAAGCGCCTGAAACATTGTATCCAGTGCAATAATATAAACCTTTTGGCGTTCCCGTACCCGTTAAAATTCCGTTTGTATTAGCTGAATGACCTAAACAGTACCAAGCCTCAGCACTATCTGTACCTCCTATAGTTAACCCTCCTATATTTCCTGAACCTATTGTGTAACAATCGCAATGAAATGCTTTTGAATCTTCTATTAATAAGCCATGAGAACCTGAAGCATCTGTTACTTTAAATTCTGAATTTCTAACTTCAGAAGCTGAACCCGTTAAATGATTATAGCCTAAAGTAGTTGAAGCTTTAATTTTGAATAAAGTTCCGGTAAATTTATTTATCCCTGTGCTTTCGAATACAGAACCAACAATATTAGAAGTTGCTAAAACTGAAAATTGTGAACCTGTTAAACCTGTTGAAATGAATCTTCCATTAAAAATATTAGTTGTTGCGCTTGTTGAATACAAAGAAAGGCCCCCATCATTTATAATATCAGAACCAGTTAATTCAACGTCTGAACCCACTCCACAAACAAGGCCCCTATTTTGGGCGCTTCCATAAGTTCCATTAATTCTTTTAATAGTACCGTTTAAAATCTTCACTTTGTCTGTTGCTGTAATTGAAAAAGAATCTGAAGTTCCTGTACTTGAATTTGTGTATGTATAACCGTTCATATTAATAGTTAACCCTATATTAATATTTACTGCTGTTCCTGAAGAATCAGTTATATCACCATACATTTCAATAGTATCACCTGCAGAAGCCCCTGCAATTGCCAAAGCAAAAGAAGTGTAAAAAGTTGGTTCACCGTTTGCGCTATTTACACTTAAAACACCATAACCCGCCAAAGCAACCCATGAAGAACCATTATAACGAAATAAACTATCTGTTTCCGTATTAAAAACAATTTCGTCTTCAATCATTCCGCTAATTGCGGCCATTTCTGCATTTGTAACCCTGTTTAAAAGTATTCCATTTGCAACGCTTGAAAGTATTATTTTACCGCCTGCAAAGGTTAAAGAATCAGTTATTGTTGCAACCCTTCCTGAAGCTATTGTTCCGTTATCTGTGTAAATATTTGATACATCGCTAAAAGAAACCGCCCCTGCTCCATCTGTTTTCAAAAATTGTCCTGCTGAACCATCTGAAACGGGTAAAGTATAAGCGTTTGAAATTTTTATTGTTCCATTGTTTAAAGCCTTAAAAACTTCTGTTCCTGCAAGGCTTTCCAGTTTTAATAAATCTGTTCCAATGTTATCAGAACCCTTTAATAAAAGCCTTCCATTTGTTAAACTTAATTGATTATTACCTAAATTGTGCAATCTTGGTGCAGGCATTGTTTGATCTTGTCCAAAAAGATTCCATCCTGCAAGAAGGTCTGCATCTGCTTTTTGGCTTTCATAAACATTGGGCCCCGTTGAAATTAATTTTGTTAAATCAATTAAATCACCTGAAGCAATAACTGTTGCCTGTGTTGTATATTGTGAAACTTTTTTCGCCATTATAAATAATTTCTTTTAATTGTGTTTCTTTTTCTTTCAGCAAATTTAATTTTTAAAATTGCGCATTTATTAAATTGCAAAGGTTTTGCTTCTTCAATTACAGCAGCTTTTAATTCTGTTTCAGTAATAACCCAATGATTGTAATAGTTGTATGAAGTTACTATTATTTTATTACCAAGAATTAAATCTTTTAATAAAATTGTACTGTTATAAAAACTTAAAGGTTCACTTTGAAAGCTGTAATTATATAAAACCTGATCTTGAATTTGTTCAAAATTATGTGCAGAAGTTTGGTATTCATCAGTTATAAGTTCAGGATCATTTGAATAACCAATATTTCCTTTTAACCTAATTTGCTGCTCTAAATTTAACCCTGAAAAATCAATTTGATTGTCTAATATTAAACCATCCTGAAACCAAGTAAAGCGCGTTGTTCCTTCTGCACGTTTTGGCGCATAAATTTGCAAGTTATATTTTTCAGAAATTTCTTCAACAGTTCCACCCCCTAAAGCGTTGGTAATAACCTTAACAGAATAACAGCCTTCACCATAAGCTTGAAGAACTTTATCCCATTCAAGATAAAAAGTTGAAAGTTTAAGCTGTGAAGAAAAGCTTCCTGCTGCTTTCCATTCTCCAAAAGACTGATCAGTTATTTGCAATATGTCAAGACCTGATTTTTGAAGGTAAAAAGTAACGCTTCCTGAATTTTGTAAAGCAATTCCAAAAAATTTACTTTTATCATTTTTTAAAGCTGAAGTAAAAGTTAATTCTGCAAGAACTAAATTTTCAATATTGCAAGAATCACATTCACAGTTACAAGCGCAGCCTGAAAGGTTTGAAATTACTGAAGCAGGGGTTTGTTCAGTTAATGAACTTAAACCAAAAACTTCTTTATACAAATAACCATCCAAAGGCATTGGGTTTGTATTTTGTGAATTTCTATCTGTTACTATCATTAATCAATAATTTTATCTTCAGCAGCTTCAGTTTCTTTTTGAATACTTGCTTCAGTAATTTTTGCATCAGGACTAACAAAACTAAATTCTTTAAAAGGCCGCCCTGAAATAGTATAATTTGTTGAAGGTAAATTTTCAGCAATTTCTTGTTTAATTCTTCCTTCAAGAATTACTTCTGTTCCTGTGTTTGTTACTTTTAATTTTGTAAAAGCGTTCAAAGGTTGTATTAAATTTTGCGTTCTTGGTTCAATAATTGAATCTGTTTCTTCAATCTTAGTATTTCCCCCGTTTTCAAATTCTTCAAGCCTTAAAACACCATTAAAAACTTCTGAACCAGTTAAAGCAGGGCTTAGAGTAAAAACAGCTTTAACAAGCGTATCTTGATTCCTGTTAATTGTTTGATCAGGAAAATCAACGCCTGAAATTGTTTGAAGTTTTATATCTGCACCGCTATACATTGAAGCAGCGTTTTCTTCATAATCATAAACTTGAATATAAGGCAAGCGCTCCCTGTATAAAGTAGCTGTTGCAAAATCGTCATTAGAAACATTGGCATCAATAAAAACGCGAATTTCATAATTATTAACCCCTGAATAATTACTTAATTTTTGGTTCAAACCGTCTAAAGGTTGGCTGCTATCAAAAAACACCCCATCAACATCAGGTTGCGTTAAATAATCCGCAAAAGAAAGCCTGAAAGGAATTTTGAAATTATAAATTTGTTCTGTTCCAACAACAGCGCCCGTTTCAAGGTATAAAGTATTGAAGTTTGAACCGCTTAAAATATTATAATTCATTGATTGAATTAAATTTATTTGCTGAACCCCTGCGTTTTGAACTGCATCTTCTAAACTTAAAGACTGTGAATAAATTTCAAAAAACCCTTCTGTTACTGTGTTAAAAGCAACAAGTCGAAAAGTTAAATCTTGAATTTTAGCATTTAAAGCAGTATCAAGGCCAAACTGAACTTCTTGAAGAATAATATCTTCATTCCATCCTTTAAAATCTGTAAAAGAAGGATCAACGCCAACTTCCATATCTTGGCGATAATAACCCCAACTTTTTAAATCAAAAAGCCCTGAAACGTTTGAAGATTTTGTTAAAGTATTTACTGCAATTCTTGGCTGCGTTGTATATATGTTAGGGCTGTTTATATCGTCAACCTCAACAGAAAGAATGTACTGATCACCATTTTTAAGCATTTCTTGCTGTGAAGCGTTAAATCTTACAGTAAAATTTATTTTTAATTTATCACTTGCAGGCGTTCCTGCTGTAACAAGTAAATCTTCAATTGCTGTTGAAGAAACTGTTGCAGCGTTTCTTGTTGTAAAAAGTGAATCAATAACAAAATTTTCTTCAAATGTTTTTGAATTAATTATATCATTATCTTCAGGAAGTTTTGAAAAACAAACAACAACGTTATGATTATAATTTAAATCAATTCCAGTAGGGCTTTTAATAATTATTTCAACGTTTGTATCATTTAATACGTCTAATTGTGAAACAGAAGCTGCTGCTGAATCTGTATAAGTAATACTTTCAATTTCAAAAGCGGGTAAATTTCCATTATAATTTTCATTAAAGCCCCCTGAATTGCCAAGCGTTAGTTCTTCAATTACAAACTTTCTTTCATTTGGATTTTGTGAAGTTTTCCCTGCTTTAAATTGAAAAGCATATTTTAAACAATCTGCACCGTTTAAAAGGGCAATATTTGAACCGCCTTCAAATTGCGCCCTTTCAGCGTCTAAGAAAAAAGGGAAGTTTCTGAAAATATGCTTAAATTCAAATTCTTGGCTTCTTCCTGTTCCTGCTGTTGTCTTTCTACATTCAAAACTTCCATTTTCGCCCGTTTTTGGGTTTGCTGAAAATGTTCCTGATTTAAAAGAAGTTGTTAATCCATCAACTCGGAACTGCATTAAAGCCCCATCTTGCAAATTAGCACTGGAAAAGCTTGAAGCGTTTTGAAGTAAATTATAAGTAAATTCAACCCCTGTTAAATCTGTAACACCATGAACTTCAATATTATCAGCAGTTTCTGTTGCCAATGCTGTTGAATCATAAATTATCGTAGTAGCTGAAACAGAAGAAATTATTCTTGTTGAAGTTGTTGCGCCTGCGTTATGTACTATTTCAATGTTATCACCATCAATAAAACCATCTTCAATAAAAGAACCGTTTGGGCGCGTTATTGTGTTGCCCGTTATTGTAAAAGGTATTCCAAGTTGCGCTTTGCTATTCCAAGATAAAGAAACAGAATAAATTGCTTGATTCTTTGTAATTGGGTTTGCTTTAAAAAAGGTATTAAAAACACCTGAAGCGCTTGAAAAAGTTGGGCCGTTTACAACTTCTTTGAAAAATTTTCTTGATGTTACTATAAAAGACATACTTTTTGAAGGTTTTCAAGTTCTTTTTGAATATCACCTAATTTAAGAATAATTTTATTATTAATTTCTTCTAATTGTGAAGGGTTTTTTAATGATTCAATTGAAGGCATTTCAACCCCTTGCATTAATTGTTCAATTTTTCCGATTGCTGCATTTACAACTTTTGCTTCTTCAGGCTTTAAATTTTTAACTTGTTCTTTTGCGTTATCAATTGAACTGTTAAAAACTTTCTTTACTTCTTTAATTGCTGTTATTGCAATTTTTGTTAAATCTTCCATGTTTTATTTTGTTCCTTCGTAAATAGTTGAATTTAGGTTTCTATCGTAAGGCTTTCTTCTTCTGAAAGTAATATTTGCTTTATCAGCGCCAATTTGCCATTCAACAGAATCAATTCTTACTGTGTTTCCTTCAGGATCTTTAAAATAATTATTATTTCCAACTTTTAAAAAGTCTGAAAAGCCAAAAGGAACAATTACATCATTATATATTAACCATTGATTGCGAAAATTGTTTCTTACAATTGATTTTTCACCATTTAATTCAATAATTTTTTTTGCATTTAATTCTTCCCTGTGTGTTTTCTTCAGAATTTTAAAAGGTTGATTTTCAACAACTGCATCTTCTAAACAAAGAATTTTTGCTTTATTTGTAAAATCACCTGAAATTTTTAATGCTTGGCTAATATTCGCAAAAGCTTCTGCAATTTTTGAAGGCTTTTTTCCAAACACAGCCCCAAGTTCATCAAGAATTAAAATAATTCCCCGCCTTGATCTTTCAATTAAATTAAGCGTTTCTTTTTCGCTTCCTAAAGCATAAGGAACTGAAATACGTGTTAATTCTTCAAGTTGGCTTTGAACAGGGTTGTTTGAAGAATTGAATGAAATAACTTCTGTTGCAAATGTTCCTTGCAAGTTTTGCCGCGTCCATTCATCAAGCGTATCATCTGCAAATTCAACAAACATTCCTGCGCTTGTTTCTGAACCGTTTGGGCTGTTTCTACTTATAAAAACATCAGGAATTTCAAAGCTTGAATTATTATTGTTCAACCAGTAATTATCATTTAAAAGGTTTTCAAAATTTGCAACATTGCCTTTTAATTGAAACTTTCCCCCAAGAATTTCTTCCATGTTTTTGAAATAATCCCCAACTATAAAACCGCTGTCCGATTGTGTAAAATAGCCTTTGTCGTTTATGCTTTTAACAAATGGGTTATTATCAACCCTTTCCGTTAAAGTTGGTAAAATGTACCAATCTTTTAACTCTTGCTGTGAAGATTCAAATTTAAAACCTAAATAAGAAGAAGCTGCTGTTGCTAAATCAAACATAGAAACAACGCCAACTTTTCGGGGCATAGGTAAAAATATCTTTAACAGTTGATTAACTTGATTAACAAGAATTGCCAATTCTCCAATAATTGCAATTGCATTTATTAAAGCTGCGGCAACCCCATAAATTGGCCCTGCAAGAAGCCCTGCAAGCCCGCCCGTTGTATGGGCCAAAGTGTTGGCAATAACTTCAGCAGAATCTTTTACAGCATTAATTAAATTAAGGGAAATCATTGCGATTTGAACAGAAATCGCAAAAGATTCAAGCGCATCAAATGGCTTTTGTTTGACGTAAAGCAATTCCTTAATCATTGACTGCGTTAAATGGCCCTCTTGTTTTACAATATCAAAAGTAACACCTGCGGCCCTGCTTTTAAAATTTATTATCTGATCATCTTGTTTAAATGATATTTCACAAGAAAGGCTTTTATTTGTATCGTTTGTTGTATTATCAACAAAAGTTTTATTATCAGTAAAGCCTTGAAAAACTGCTTTTGAATTACTTCCTTCAGAAACTAAAATTCTTGAAGGAATACCTTGAAAATATCCGTTCCCGTTGTTCCTTAAACCATCATTAAACCAATTATAAACTTCAAGCGCTGCATCTTTTACCAGTGTAAAGTTTTCTGTTGTTATGTTTGCTTGTGCGCTTCCATTGTTCCAAGTCATTAAAACATTAACGCCTTCCCAATTTTTTGGGGCGCTTACTGCTTTACCATTTAGTTCTAAATCTAATCTTGCCATTATAAAAGCCTTCCTTTTTTATAGTGTTGCCTTAAAAGTTTTCCTTGTGTTTTTGTTTCTTTTATTAAATGCTGTTTAATAGGATCAATTTTAAAATCAATTGTTTTTTGCCCATTTTTAAAAGCTTCTTTAACTTCCCTTAATTCTTTAACAACTTCTTCATTATTATTTGAATTAATTACTTGGGTTAAACTTCCAGTTTGGGCCGCGTATTTATGCGAATCAAAACCTTTTTTATACATAACCCCCGCTTCAACAAGTTCTTTATTTGAAAGCCCGTTTAGTTTGCTGTTGTCTGATCCTTGAATAATACGTTCTGAACCATGAACGCGAATTGCATAACCATCTTTTCCATCATAAAATTTATGATCCTTTAAATCTTGTGAAACATTTTCTGTACCAGTAAAGAACCCTGCAACTTGATTTATTTGTTGCGTTGCTTCTTGTGCTGAAGATAGTGTTTGCCCAAGTTCAGAAGCTGCTGCTGAAGCAGGTGAAGATTCGCCCCTTCTTGCTGCTGATATTGTTAATTCTAAAGCTGCAAGAATCGTTGCCTGTGCTGCTTGCCTTTTAATTGTTCTTTCCCTTTCGCTTTCAAGTTTTCTTTGGTTTGCGCTTTCAGCAGCTAAACTTTTTCTTGCTTCTTCTGCTGCTGCTCCTGAACCTGCTGCAACAGTTAAAAGTTGATTTTGTAATTGTTTAGAAGCGTTTATTTGGTTACTTAAATTTTCAATTTGTGCATCTTTTTGCGCTTCAAGAAATTTTTCAGCAGCATCAAAAGAATTTTCAATTGTTTCTTCAATTGCTTCCTGCTTCTTTTTTTCTGCTTCTTCTCTATCTTTAACCTCTTTTTTAAGCCTTTTTGCTTCTTCTTTGGCCTTTTTTTCTGCTGCTTTTTGTTCTTTTTTATCAATTTCTTTATTCAGAACTTCAAATTCTTTTTCTTCTTTTGCTTTTGCTTCACCAATATCAAGCAAAGCTTTTCTTTCTTTTTCAAGCCCTTCAATAATTTTTTGCTGTTTTTTAATATCTTCTTCAGTAAGTGCTTTATCCCTTGCTTCCCTTGCAATTTTTAACTTTGCTTCAATTTCTTCTAAAAGCCCAACTTCTTCTTCTGTTTCTTCATTGGCCTTTTTTGTTGCATCCTTTTTTTCTTTTAAAAGCCTGTTAATTTCTTCAATTTGCTTGTTTTGAATCTTTGTTTTTGTTGTTGATTCTTCAACCGTTTGAAGCTTTTTTTCTTCAATTGCAATTTCTGCTTCTTTTAATTCAATACTTTCTTTTGTATCTGCTCGATCAAGATTATTTGCAATTTTCTTTTCTTCCCTGATTCGCAGCCCTTCACGTTCTTCAGAAATTTCTTTTTTAAGAAAATCAATTTTATCTTGTGCAATTTGATTGCTTAAAATTGCGTTTGCTTGCCTTTCTGCAAGTGCTTTTTCTTCAATTGCAAGTTCTGCTTCAATATCTGTTTTTAATTCTCTTAAAGCTTTTGCTGATAATTTTGTTCTTGCTAAAAACCTATCTTGTATTGATTTACCGCTTTTTTCAGCAGCTTCTTTTAAATCTTCAAGCCCTTCAGTTGCATCTTCAATTTCATCGCCCCACAAAGCAAAAGCAGTTGCAAGCGTTGTTACCAATGTTACAACAGCGCCAAGAATATTGGCCTTCATAGTTGCGTTCAATGCTTTAAAGCTGAAGTTTGCACCCCTTAACCCCCTGATTAAATTAGGAATAACTCGAGTAAAAAGCCCTGTTTCCCTATTAAATAAAGCCTGCGCTGTTCTTGCCAATGCAACGCTTGTTCTATAAGAAACGTATGCTTGAACCGCTACAAGTAAACCTTTACCAATATTTTGAATTAAACCAACATTATCTTTTAAAACGCCAACAAAAGAAGTTAAGGCTTGAACAATACCGCGAATTGAATTTTCACCGCTTTCAAAAGATAAAATTAAACCTTCCCAAGCAGAATTTAAAAGTTGAAGATCACCCTGCAAAGTGTTTAATTGTTCCTTTGCAACTTTTTCAGCAGCGCCCCCTGCATTATTTATTTCAATTGTATTTTCTTTTATCTTTTCTGTGTTATTGGCAATTGTAACAGCAACAAGCGCGTTTTGTTTCCCAAAAAGTTCAGTTGCAAGTCCAAGCTGATTAGTTGAATTTTTTATGTTTTCTAAATTTTCACGCCAATCAGTTCCAGTTTTTGCAGATTGTAAAAAGATATTTCTTAAAGCTGTTCCTGCTTTTTCTGCTTCAATGTTTTTATCAACAACAGAACCAAGCGTTGCAAGAACTTCATCAAAAGAAACCCCAAGTGCATCGGCTGCTGTTCCTACTTTTGGAAGTGAAACGCCTAATCTTTCAAAGTTTAAAGCGCTTATTTGTGTTGAACGTGTTAATTTATCACCAAATTCAGCAGCCTTTTCACTTGATTCACCGAAGGCGTTTAATTGTCCTGCAATAATTTCCGCAACGGGCGCTAAATCTTGCTTTAATGCTGTTGCAACCGATAAAACAACGGGCGTTAAATTCCCAATTGCTTCTTCTGTTTGGCCTAATCTTGCAAACTCAATTTGTGCTTGTGCAACTTGTGTTGCTGAAAATTGTGTTGTTGCTCCAAGTGCTTTTTGTTGCGCTTGCAATTCAGTTGTTTCTGCTCTTGTTTTTCCAAGAACCCCCGCAAGTTCAGCATTTGCTGAAGAAAAACCTTTTATTACTTCTATCCCGTTTCTAAGTGCTGAAGAAATTGCAGTAATACCGCCTGCAACACCTAAAACAGAAAGCCCTTTTGAAAATAAATTTCCAAGTTTACCCCATGCGCTTGTATAATTACCAACATTCCTTTGGCTTCTTCCTGTTGCCTGTTCAAGTTTTAAAAGTTCCGCTTGAAGCCTTTTAATTTCTTTTTCTAAAACCTTCCCTACTTGCGTGTTTTCCCTTTCTTCCCTGCTTAATGAATCAAACGCTTTAATATTTAATTTTAACTGTTGCCGCAACTGTTGAAGGCTTCCTTCTTCAGCTTTATTTTGCTGAATCAACTTTTTTTGCCTTGCAATTTGTTTGTCTTGTTCCTTTTTTAATTTATCAGAAGCCCTTTTTGCAGCAGCTTCTTCTTTTTTCTTTTGCCTGATTAATTCATTGGCAAGCTTTAACTTTTCACGCTTTTCAAATTCAATTGTTTTTTGAATTTCTTTACGTCTTGCAGTTTCAATTTGCGCTTCCCTTTTGGCTTCTTGTTCAGCAATTTTTAATAATTGCTTCCTTGCTTGTTCTTGTTCCTTATAAAGCTTTTTAATACTTTCTGTTTGTTCTTTTTGCTTTGATAGCTTTTGAACATCAGCGCCCGTTGTAAGTTTGTTTGCAGAAACTTCTTTTTTAAGTTCAGCAGCTAAACCTTGAATTTTTTTTGTGCTTTCGTCAATTTGAGTGTTTAACGTTTTAAAAAAATCAAGCAATGGCTTCCCAAAACCATCTTCAAAAAAATCTTTATTGTTTATCTTTTTTGCCATTTTTAAGCGCTTTTAACAGCTTGTTCTTTCATTTGGTTTATGTAACTATAAAGTTTGGCAATAGGTGTTTTAAAAACGTCTATTTGAAACCCCATAAACTTTTCAACGTGTCCAACTGTTTTATCAATATCAAATTCACCTTTTTGTTCTTCTTCGTTTTCAAGCTTCATTTCTTCGGCTTTTATTCTGTTTGCAATAAAAGGATCTTTTGAAGTTAGTTCTTCTAATTTAAGTAAAAGAATACTTTTTTCAATTAGGCATCTGTTTATAAATTCCTGATTCATTGCAAAACGTGTTATAAATTCAGCATCAAGCTTTTCCCACTTTTCATAAAGTTCATATAAATCAGTTTTTTCAACCTGAATTTCTTCATGGTTATCAACCTTTAAAAGATATATTAATTGGCCCGTTAATTTAATTTTAAAGAAGTTCCAAATTGGAAGCGTTGAAAGGCTATCATAATATTTTTTGTTTTTCATAACTTGTAAAGTAAGAAAAATCTTAATTCAATATAAATTAATTCAATTAATCTTTCCCTGTTAAAATCATTCAACCCAATAATATCAAGCCCAAAGTCATCAAATAAATTATCTTCATCTTTTTGCGCGTCTGCATCAAAAATAAGTTCTGTATCTGTTGCATAAAAAGTAAAGCTTTCATAAAATTCGCCTGTATCTCTTAAAGTAATATGATCTGTTCTTTGGCCTTTTGATTGTTTAATAACAACTGTAAAAGGTGAATAACGCCCTAAAGATTCTCCTTTTGAATCCTTTCCAGTATTAAAAAGCCTTTCTTGCTGCATTTCAACAACAAATTCTTTTACTTTTTGAGTGTTTAAAATCTTTATAACTTCCTTCTTCAAGTCTAATTTTAAAAACTTTTTTATTTTATCGCCAATATCACCCATATTAAAAAAAAAGCCCTGCAAGAAGCGAGGGCCAACAAATGGAAAATTTAATATAAATTTATTTTTACTTTGAAGCTTTTCTTCTTGTTACTTTCTTTTTCCCTGCAATACCTTCAAAAATCTTTCTTAATTCAGGCTGCAATTCTTTTGCTTGGCTTGTGTATTGAATTTTACCTTGAAAAGTAAGTTTGAATTCTTCAAAACTCATTTCTTTAATTGAATCTTGATTAAAACCAGTTTTAACACCATCGAAATAAACAAAGCCTTTAATTATTACCTTTTTCATTTTTTTTGCTTTATAAGGGTACAGAAATTAATCTGCACCCTTTGTTTAATCTTTGTTTAAAAATTAAGGAATTGTTATAAGGCTATCTTCAACAGGCCCAAAATTTAAACCGCTTTTGCTTCCTGAAAGCTTTAATATTGTTCCTGCTGATTGCGTAGGAATTACAAAATCATAAACACCATCAGAAGATTCAGTTACAGAAGTAATTGTTACTGAAACACCAGCAGGAGAAGTTACAAGCGTAAAATCACCAGCAACAAGCCCTTTAATTGGACAACCAAAACAATCTTTTAAAGTTGCTGTAAATCCTGTTGTTGTAATTGAAGAATACGTTGCTTCAACATTCACAAGCCCTCTAAAAGTTGATTCTGTTAATGGATCAAAATCTAATTCTGAAACTGGTAAAACTCTTAAATCACCATCTTTTTCAGTTTGCGCGTATCTGTAAGCAATTCTGTGCTTCATTGAAGTTGTGTAAGTAGGTTTAACAAGCCTTGCTTGCAAACTCTTATGATCAACACCAATAGGATAAAGATAATCTGCATCAGTTTTGCAAAACTTGAAAATAATGTTTCCTGCTTTATCAATTACATATTTACCCCAAGCGCCCGCTTTTTTCCAATCTTCAACTTCAGAAAGTACGCAATTAGGCTCTTGAATAAAAAACCCTTCAAAATCCCTATCACCTTGCTTTGTGTTAATATTTGCACCAGAATCAAGAGTTTCAAAAGTATCGTCTGCTCTTTCATCTGTAATATTATCCATGAAAGGCAAAGGATAAAATTTATTTTTATTATCTGCTGCATTAATTTTTGCAACCCAAGCAGCAAGGGTTTTTGCATTAGCTTTGCTAATCTTGTTTTGTGCTCCTGTACTATCATACAAAGGAACCCAAATTTCAAAAAGTTCAACTTCCATTAAACTGGAACAGTCAAAATTTGAAATGGTTGAATAAAAATCACTACAACAAATCATTGTTTTAAAATTTAAAAATTATTAATTAATATGTTCTAAAATACAAAATTTTTCAGCAAACACAATTAAACTGCAAAGTTTTACTTAATGGCACATCAATCTGAAGTTCAACGCCCGTTAAATTGTTGTCAAAAAGTGTTTCTCCACTTGTTCTTCTATCCCTTATAAGTTTAACACCCCACTTTGAATGGTTTGTTATAATATATTCTGAATCTTGTATATAAACGCCTTTTGTAATATCTAATTGATTTATAAATTCAATTGCTAATTCTTTCATACGGTCAACAACAGAATAAAGTTCATCAATTGAAGAATCTTCATAGTTTGCTTGATCCATAAAGAACAGCCGCAAAGAACTTTCTGAATCATATAAAACAGAATTATCTTTAAAAAATCTTTCACGCTGAACTTCAAACATTATTACAGCAGGATATTTTGCATCAATATCAGCGCCCCCTGAATTTATTTCATTGTTCATATCAATCGGATCGCCATAATAAAAATAAGGCTGTAAAGAAACCCAAGAAGAAGCAGTTGTTAAATTAACAGAAGATTCAACTTTAATAAATACATCTTTTGAAACTTCAACAACATAAACTGAAACACCTAAAACTTCAATAAATTGGCCCTTTTTAATATCAAAGGTTTTTGAAGTATTAAGCGTATATTCATTCCCTGATTGAATTACAGAAGTAATTGCTGCTGTTCTTTTTGCTCTAAGCTTTGAAACAACGCTTGATATTAAAGATTCTATTGTTATTCTATTACTCATATTATCGCGAAAAAATCACCATCTGAAGAAGAAGGTGCTGCTGCTGTTCCTAAAATTTCAATCCTATCATTTGTAACACTTCCAAAAGTTGAAGTTGTTCTTATACTTATTGCCCCTGCTGAAAGCCCTGCATCAGCAGAAATTGCACCAGTTCCCACTTGCCTATTTGTGTTATGTGTTACAAAGGTTCTGTTGCTTCCTTGTGGAATTTGAATAGTACTAATTGCGTTAATACTGCAAGCAGTTCCAATTACTAAAGAATCCTGTGAAACTGTTAAACTTTGGGTGTTTGGTGTACTTTGCCCCCCTGTGTTTGCGTTGTTTCCTATTCCTGCGCTTCCTGTAAAGCTTCGCGCATTAATGCTTATCGGGTTCCATACAGAATTATTAAAGTTAATTCTTAAAGTATTGTTACCTGTTGGCGGATTCTCCAAATAAAAGAAAGCCATTCTTTGCGATAAACCGCCCCTGTTAATGCTGTATAATTGCGTCATTGAAACACCGCCATAATTGCAGCCTGTATAGCTTCGCGCATTGGACATTGTTAACTGAATAATCAATAAACCGCCTGAACCGCTGTTTGAATTATGCGTAAATTGATAAAAATTCGCTGCTGGCGTAGGGTTTGCGCTTGTAGTATTTCCTTTAATCGGTGCAGCCATTTTTTATAATTCGTTTACATTGTTTATTTCAGGAAGATTTAAACCTTCAACATTTGTTACTTCTGTTCTTGCTTCATAAACAAATGAAACAGAATCAAAAAAAGTTGAAATTGAAACTTCGCCAAGTTCTAACTTTGTTCTGTTTTCACCTAAAAAAGCCCCAAGTGTTGAATCATAATCTTCATTAATTTGGTTAACCGTTGTTTGATCGGTTGTATAACCATAATCGGAGTATTTCAAATTGTCCGCCCCTTCCAGTTCTATTTTTGAAATAATTGCATACATAATTTTAAGCTTGTTCTTTAATTGCGATAACATCCCATTTTGTTGCAGTTGCATTATAAATGCAGCCAACATAAATAGTTTTGTTTGCTGTTGTTGTTGTTGGTAAAGTAACCCCTATTGCTTCATAAATAGCATTAAAAGTTAAAGCGCGCCCTGTTCCGTTATCTGTTAACCTTATAATTAATTTTAAACCATTTGAAGCAGTTCCTGAAGGCGCTGCAATTGTTAATGCTGAAGCAAGTGCTGTAATTGTTTCTTGATTATATTCATCAACATTAGGCGTTAAAGTTGCAGTTGTTCCAATTGAATTATCAATTGAATCATTTACTTTTTTTCTTTTTGTGCTTACTGGTTGCCCGTTTGAATCACCAAGCCAAAGATTATCATTATCAATATTAGGAAGGCCCGCTGTTCTTGCTGTGTTAAAAACAAATATTTGGCCCCCTGTTGCATCAACTTTTAAAACTTTTGCTATTCGTTGAATTAAAGAAGTGCCGCCTGTTGGCCTTGTTGTTGTTAATAACCCCGTTGAAGTGTCCATGTAAAGAATATCACCAACAGAATAAATTGAAGTATTAACGCCCGTAACCTTTCCGAAAGTTGTAATATTTTTTGAATTTGTTGCATCTAATTCTTCAGCAGCAAAACCAATTACAGGCATGGTTGAAGCGCTTGAAGCGTTTGCTTCTTCTACTGTGTGTAAATCATTATCAAAACCAACTAAATAAACAGGCTTGCCTTTTGAAATTGTTCCCGCGCTTGCCTTTTTACCGTTTATTACAACTGTGCCATAATTAATGGCATCTTCAGTACTAAATTTGTTTAAATCAAAATCATAAAATAAAAGCCTTCCATTGTCTGCTTCTGTTGGCGTTGTTGGTAAATCTGTTTGAACATCTGTTAAATCATTTAATTCAGTTACAGAAGCGCCCCCTGAAGCCTGCGCTTCTTTTTTCCAAGTTCCAACTTGATCAGCAAAAGCTTCAGCGCTTGCAAAAATGTTTGTTAATTCTGCATCGTTATAAGCGTATGAATTACCATCAGGAAATTCAACAGAATCACCTTCAATTTCAATTTGTAATTCATTTAGGTTGTAGTATTTTAATACAACACCAACTTCAACAAATTTTAAAAAACCCCCTGTTCTTGTAAAAGTTTTTGCAGCCATAATTTATTTTTTAAGTTCCTGTGTTTGCGTTTTCAATCCAAGTTCCAATTTGATCACCTAAAGCTTCAGCGTTTGCGTAACCCGTAACAGTATCTGAATTAAAATCAATTTGAATTCCTGAAGGAAAAAATACAAGAATACTATTGTTAATATTAATTTGAATGTTAAACAAGCTTATTCTTGTCCTGCTTGCAACACCATCTTTTTGAATTTTTAAATCTGCACCTTTTGCTTCTATAATAAAATTTGCCATAATTTATTTTTTAACTTATCATTCCGCCAAAGAAAGATTTGCTTTGTTCTTCGCCTTTGAAGTTACTAAAAATTTCATACTTTATTTCTGAAACGTTTGGTAAATTTAAACCAGTTGAAGCCGCAAATGTAAAGCTTGTGTTATCTGTTATTGTTCCAAACGTATAATCAACCCCATTAAGAGTAAAAGAAGCCCCTGAAACCATGTAAAGTGTATCAGAAACCGAAACTGTATAAGTGTTGTCTAAATTATCAGTAATAGCTGTTGAAGTTCTTTCTTGGCTGTTGTTATATTTTATAAAAATATTTGCATCCTTAAAATAATCAACGCCTTTATTAAATTTTTCTTCACTAAAAGCAAGCGTTGCATTTGCAGAAAGGTTTGCTGAATTTCTGCTTTGCCCTTTTACGTTTCCGATTATTGTATTTTGAACGTCCTGATCATTTGAATAATAGTAATATGTAAAATATTGCAACATTCTTTTCAACCCTGTATAATCATAAACATTTTCGTTATAAGTATAAACCGCACCGTTTAAAAGGTTTAAAAATTTCTGTGTTGTTGGCGTTGGAAGTTCAGCGCCAAATTCAAGATATAATTCAGCGCCCAAAAGTTTCTTTAAAAATTCTTCTTGAACTTCTGAAATGTAGCTTCTTAAATCTTCTTTTTCAAACTGATTTTGTGAAATTTTTGTTTCACCCGTTTTAAAATCTTCAGTTGTTAAAATGCTTGTGAATTGGCTCATATCGTTAATTTACAAAAAAAGCCCTTAAAAATTAAAGGCTTCTTTGTGTTGTTACAAAATTAATGTTTTTATTACTTTACTTTTACAAAGCCTTTATTAACCAGTTCAGCGGCTGTTTTTTTTGGAAGGTTTAAAATAGATCCATCTTTAATTTTATCAGAACCAAATTTTATCCCGTAACCTTTTAAAACTTCAACTTGAACTTTTTCTTTTTTTACTTCCTTTTTTTCAACAGGTTTAACTGCTGCTTTTTTTGAAGCCTGTGTTGTTTTTTTCGGTCTTGCCATTTTTGAAAGTATTAAAAAGGGGCCATTATAAAACAGCCCCTAAATATTAGATTTAATTATGGTGTTTCAAGCGCAGCTTTATCTGTTGCAAAATCACCTTTTACAAAAGCAGTTCTATCGTTGTTTTTAACGAAAGTAACCCCACGCCATTCAGCGCGTATTGTTTTGTAATTCTTAACAAAGTTGTCTGCATTGTAACCAACTTCAATAGAAACTGATTGCTTAGTTAAAACAGAAGCCTTTGAAAAATCACCAACTAAATAATCACCTTGTGTTACTAAAGTTGTTGGGATAATTGGCGTTCCATCAAGTGAAAGTTCACCCCCAACCATTGCAAGGCGTTCAACATATCTTTTATCAGTTGAAGAAACTTTAACCATTTTTAACGCAGTAACATCTGAAGGGTGCATTAAAATATAATTTGGTATTGCAGAACCTTCTTGTGCAATCATAATTTGATTAATTGCAACTGTTAAAACGTCAACTTCATTTGCATTGTCAATTGCATTTGCAAAAGGTGCAGCAGCAAAAGCAGTTGCAACTGTGCTTATTCCGTTCATTTGTGGTGAAACACCTGAACCGCTATAAACACCCGCTTCAACAGCTTTTAACAATTCTTTTGTTAATTCGTTGTTAATAGCGCTTTCAATAAAATCAACGTCATCAAGCATTTCATCCGTAACAGTAATGTATGCAGTTGTTTTTTCAACTTTCTGCGATCCAACTAATAAATCAAAATCAATTTGATTTTTTGCAGAACCTTCTGCAGTTGGCCCTGCTGAACCATCTTTATTAGCTTGATAAACCCATTCAACCAAGTTTGAACCGATTGTACCACCTGAAACAATTCCTAATAATGTTACAGTTCTTGAAGGAACATCATTAATTCCTGCAATTCTGAATGCTTGTGGAACTTGTCCTGTAACATTTCCTGCAAGGCTCATGTCACCTGCTGCTTTTACATCAAATTTTACGTTATCAGCAGCGCTTGAAGAACTCTTTAATCTTTTCAACCCTTCAAAATTTGCATCTAAATTGCTTCTTAAAGACTGCTTGAAAGTAACTTCTTTACCTTCAACTTCTTCAGAAGTTAATTTTTTTAATGCAATACCCTGAAGTTTTAAAGCTTCTTGTAGTTGATCAAACTGTGCATCTTTTTGCTTTAATATTTCAGCCTTCATTGCTTCAATATCTTCTTTTGAAGCTTTTGCTTCAATCGCTTCATTCAACGCTTTTTGTTTTGCCGCGTTAAATTCATTCATTAATTCTAAGGCTTCACCAGCAGGCAATTTTGAATAATCTTCTGCTGAAATACCTTTCTTTTCCAAAAACTCTTTCATTTTCTAAAAGTTTAAAAATAGGTTATTATTAATATTTAATTTATCTGATTCAGAAACGCGGCTTTGTTCTTTTAAAGTGCTTTTAATAAGCGGCTTTTCAGAAGCAAGTGCTTTCTGTAATTCACAAATTTGATTAAAACGGGCTTCAAGGTTTTCAAGCCTTTCATCTGTTCCTTTTCCGTTTTTTATTGCTTTCAAAAATGAAGCGTTTAATTGCTCTAATTTTTTTGAAAGTTGGCTTTTATTATTAAGCCCTTTTGAAACATCTAAAACAGGCGTAAATTCATTTGCCCCAAATGTAACAGCGGAAACTTCCCAAAGCTTCACTTCTGTTATGTCCCAATGGCCTGATTCATTTAAAGAACTTTCTTCAATGAATTTTATTTTGTCCTGAACATAATTAAAGCCTATTGAATGTTCTCTTAAAATTCCATCTTGATAATCTAAAAGCGCATCATTGCCCTTTGTGCTTTTACCAAGTGTTGAAACAACTTTTAACCCAAAAGAATCTTCAGAAATTTCTTTAATGCTCCCAATTTGGTGTTCAAAATCATGGTTTCTTAAATGTGCAATTTTGCGCCCATTTGAAGAAGCCCCCCTTTCTTGAATTGATTTAGTAAAAGCGCCTTTTTTAATAACATCGTTATCAGAATCAAGAACATCAAAAGCAGAACCATAAAAAACAACTTCACGCGAATTTTCTGAAATATCTTTTAATTCAAAAGCAATGTTTTTTGCCCCGTAATTTTTTGAAAGTTTTTCTTCAATATGTTTGTTTAAATCCTTCATTTGGGTATTAAGATAAAAATAATTCTTTAATTGTGTTAATTAGGTTCATTTTCTTCACTTGAAGCTTCAGGTGAACCTGAAAAATAAAACTGATCCATTGAAGGGTTGTTTTCAATTCTTCCAAAGTTCAACATTTCCCGCCCTTCATTGGGTGAAATAACACCTTTTTCAATTAAAATGCTTACAGTTTGGGCTTTCTTGTTTATATCTTCCTGTAAAGAAGGTATATTATCAACGGAATAATCAAGAAAAATATCAGCATTTTCTGCTTCTGAATACGGTGAAACAAGCCAATTGTTATAATTTTCCTTAAAAACGTTTAATAAAGGAATGATTGCATCTGTATAAAAATCTTTTTTCGCTTCTGTAATATTGTTATATGTGCTTGAAGCAGGATCATTGAACAAAACGCTTGAAACGTTGTATGAATTACAGATTGCCCTTAATGAAATAATTCCTTGATCCATTAATTTTAAATCCTCGCTGCTCATACCCATTTTTATAAATTCAAGGCTTGCATTTGTAAACATAGGGCTTCCAAATTTGGCCCCGCCCCCATACCTTGATTTATAAAGCTTTTCAAGTTCTTTGCTGTTTTCAGGTGTTAAACCGCGCCCCTCTTTGCTTGTAACAATACCCATTGCACCCTTGTTTTTTAGTATTGAAGCCATTGCAGCCCATTTTTCAGAACTTGCTGCATAAACCATAAGCAAAGATTCAAGAGGGCTTAAACCAATTAATTCATCATATCCTTTTAATCTTGGATCAAAGCGTTTAACATGAAGAACTTCTTCAAAATTAAATGTTTGAATTTTATTAATGTTTAAAGAATACCCTGCAACAGGGTTTACAGAATTCCCTTTTATTGGCGCTGTGTATTGTGAAGGAAGAATTGAAAGTTCACCAAAGCCCGCAAAACCAAGCGCTTCAGTTCCGTTTATATAAGTATTTCCAGTTGTTAAATACATTACAGCAGCGGCTTCTTGAAATTCAGCCCAAGTTTGCAAAGGGTTAGGGCATTTTAAAACCTCATTTAAAGCTGAAGTTGTATTTGTTATTATTTCGCCCCCTTTTCTTTCTTTAACTTCCCATTTTATAGAAGCAAAAGAAGAAGCAATTCTTGAAACAACTGCGTTAACATCAGGATTTTCAACATATCCTTTTTCAATGTAATTTGTGAAATTTCTATCAATAAAGGAATAACTATTATTTCCAATTGAAAAAGATTCATATAATTTATTAGGTTCTGAAAATTCCCTTCCAAAAGCTTTCAATAAAATTTTGCTGAAGATATTCATGTTTTTAAAAGTAATTAAAATTTTAATTTACAAAAAATTCAGGTGTTGTTAATTCAAAGGAACAATAATATCTGAAGGCGTCAATCAAATGATTAAATTTATCAACGGGCTTTTCGCTTCTTTTATCGCTCCAAATATAATTATTAAGTTCTTTAATTAGGTTTGAAGAATTTTCTTCAATAACAAGTTGATAGTTTTGAACTAATCTAATTCCCGCCCTTATTGAATCAGGGCCTTTAATAGCGCCCTTTATATTAAACCCTTCATCAAATATTTCATCAATAAGCCTTTGTTCAGCAGAATCTGCAATTATTAAATCATTAACTTCACAGTTTTCTTTTAATACGCTAACAAGGTTTGCAGTTTTTAAACCTGATTCATAAAGTAATTCCTTCAAATAAATCTTCTTTCTTTTCTTATCAATTGCAACTTTAACCAGTGTTGAAGGATCGTTTGAATAACCAAAATCCATCCCAAAGCCAAAAGGAAGCTGTTCATTAAATTTATCAATTGAATAATTTTCAAAAATAACCCCTTCTGCTTTTGTTCTCCATTGGCCCAAGTAGTTAAAAGCGTAATATTTAGGATTGTTTTCTTTTGCTTTTAAAGCTTTATTAATCCAACTTTCATTTAAAAAAGGTTCTGAAATACGCCACGTTGTATGAATGTGTTCAACTTCTTCATGTGTTGAAATGGGTATATTTTCACCCTCAAAATTTACATATTTACAGCAGTTTTCAAGCCATCTTTTATAAATAAAATGATCAGGCGTAGAAGGGTTCATTATCCAGATAACCCTGTTCTGCTTGTTTACAGTTCTTATTGAATCGTCAATTTTATCAAAAGCTTCTTCATCAAGAAAATCTTCACCTTCTTCAATAACAAAAGTTGTAACACCCGCCAAAGATTTAAGGTTTGCTTTTTGTGAATTGCTTGAAGCTTTAATTCCCCTGAACCAAATAAAAGAACCCGTTTTGATATTATAAATATCTTTTGTTGTTACATGAAAATGTTCTTCAACCCCAAGCCTTTCAATTGTTTTTCTAAATTCAGGAATAATTGAAGTTTCTGCTGAAGTCATTGTATAACGTGTAAACAAAACCCCGTTGCCCTGTTCATAAGTTAGCCTGCAAAGCATTTCTGAAACGTTGTATGATTTAGCTGAACCCCTTGAACCAGTTAAGAAGCAATACCTTTTTTTAGTAGTGTATAAAGGCTTATAAATATTATTTATTTGGCTTATCATCTTCAACCCATTCAATTAAAGGAATATTAAAATTATTGTTTTCATTTACGTTAATATTCTTTTCAGGTTCATTAAAGCCACACATTTTGTTTATCATTTCCAAAGCCTTTAATTTATCGTGCATTTGAAACTGAACAAATTGTTCACTTGCTTCACCGTATGTTTTTTGTGTAATTTTAATATCTTTTATTCCCGCTTTAACATCTTCAGGAATATCTGCAAAATCTTTTACTTTGCTCCAATCTTCAAATAAATCATGTGGATTTTGAAAGGCAACCTTTTTTAATTCCAGTAACACAGAAAGCGCTGAAATTCCTGCTGCTTCAAGAAGATTCTTTTTCACTTTATCAATTCTTTTTTGAATCTTTTCTTTTGCTAACATTTGACAACCATAAGAACCCGCTGTTTTTGTTGAATAGCCTGCGTTTTTCGCTGCTGTTGTTGCGTTTGAATGCTTAACATACTCAATGCAAAAAATTTCTTCTTGTGGCGTTAATTTTTGTGAAGGTTTTCTTCTTGAATCGTATTTATTTTTGGCCCCTCTTGGATCACGTTTTTTTGCTTTCATTTTTATAAATTACAAAAAAAGAAACAAATTAATCAATTTTAAAGTATTGCTGAACAAAGTATTGAAGGTTTACCTGAATCAAATCAACGGTTTTTTTGTTCCATTCATGGGCCTTTAAATAGTATTTCACAGAATAATTTGCATAAAGTTTTTGATAGTTTTGGTTTTCTTCTTGTTCAAAAAGTTCATCAATAAATTCAGATTCAATTTCAATTAATTCAGCAGAAATTTTTTTTAATTGCTTTGTTAAAATTCCTTTTCTTGTGAATTTATTCTTGTGTTGAAGTAAAATTTTTATCCTTTCCATTTCAAAAAATATTAATTTTCTGCTTCTTCAATCATTATCATTAAATGATGAAAGGCTTCCTTATCATGCTTTAAAAGGCGTTTTAATTCCCTTTTATATGGTGTTACATCCCAACGGGAAACTTTAACCCCTGCAAAGATTTTCGCAGCAATTTCTTCAGCTTTATCTTCATTCATTGTTTTAAATTTTCGTGTGGATAAAAATTAAGGATATTATTTAAAGAAACTTCTGCTTTGTGAAGAATTGCTTCCAGTTGTTTCTTGGCCTTGCTGTTGTCTTTAAAAGCTTCTGTTAATTGTTCACGAAAAAAGAAGGCTTGATAGTTACAAACTTTTTCTTGTTTTAAAATAGATTCTTTCAGGGCTTCAACTTGAAGGGCTTTAAGTGCTTTTTCTTTGTTCATTGCTTAAATGTTTATTATTAAAATGAATGTGAAGATCATAATAATTAAGGCTGTGAAATAATTTTTAATGTTCATGTTTTTTGTTTTTGGTTTGTTAATTTAGTTATTTATAAGACAAAAAAAAAGCCCCGCAGGGCTTCTTGTTTAAGCTGTTATTAATTTTATTCTTTTAGCTATTTCTTTTTGTGCTTTTTCAGTAAGCATTTCAGATTTGGCTTGTTCAGGCGTTGCCCCGTTTTTAATACAATTCATAAAATAATCAAATCCTATCATTTCAATTGCTGCTGTTTTTTTGTCTGCTGTTTCCATTTTCTTTTTGTTTAATTGTTTATTCAAATATACGTCAACAGTTTTAATTTGTTGCAAAATTTATTCAATTGAATGTTATTTAGATTCATTCTAAATAAGAAAGTTTAACGGATCATTAAATAAAAGCTTGCTGTTCCTAATCTTCAAGGGCTTCTTTTGCCCCTGCTGCAAACATCTTGCTGTTGGTTTCAAAAGCTTTTACTTTGTAATAAATTGAAGCCCCTGAAAGCCCTAAAACAATCCCTATTATTAAAATTAAAATTGGCGCTGTTGTTTTCATTGATCGTTATTTAAGTATTTAATAAATGAATGTTTAACAGTTTCAATTGAATTAATCCTTTGCTGTAATGATTCAACAAAAGTTTCAACTTCTTCTTTATTTGTTGCTATAAAATAGCCTTTTGAATTAGCAATTAAATTTTTAACCAGTTGGTTAACTCTTATGTAATGGATCAACTTTCTAATTCTTACATCAGAAACTTTATAACCTGAATTAAGCAGGCCCTGTTTCATCTGTTTATTATTAATTACATTTTTAACCCCTATTTTTTTTGATAGCCCGTTAACCATTACAGGAAGAAGAACATCTTTTTCAAAATCTGTTAATTCAGGCGTTATTTCTTCAAAGCTTTTAATCATTGTTTTTTGTTTTTGTGTAAAGTTTAATTATATCATTTACTTCTTGCAGCTTGTGCAAATATCTTCTTGAAGCTGTATCTTTCAACCTTCTTTGATAGGTCTTTTTTCTTTCAATTAATTCAATGTAAAATTTTGTTTGTTTGTTCATTGTTTTTGTCTTTTTCTTTAAGGTTTAACTGCTCTTTTAATCTTTCTGCAAAACTTAATTTATTATTTATAAGTTTTTTGAAAATGTGTTTTTTATTTTGTAAGTTATTCTTTTTCATGTGTTTACGGTTTAAAACTTGCTGCTAAGGTAAAGTATAAATATTTCGTACAATACAGCGCAAAAAACAAGAACATTTTTAACACCAAATTCAATACTATTAAGGGCTTCAATAAAAGCTTCAATTCCTTCAAATATCATAAGGCCAAAGAAGAACGGAAAGGGCAAAATCATAGCGTTAACCATAACCCAAACTAAAACTGTATTTAAGATTTTATTTTTCATTTTCTTCTTCTTTAATTCTTTGCAATGTTTTAAAACAACTTACTGTAACAAACAACCCAATTATTATAATTAGTAAAATTTTTATACTCATTTTTTAGCTATTTATAAATTCTAAAATTTTAATTAATGCTTCTGATTTATTCAAAAATTCTGTTGATTCTTTCAAATAAAATTCTTTTAATTTGCTTTGATCAGCAGGAACTTCTTTAAAATTATTTAAAGCTTTATTCGCTATTTTTAAATAGTTTCTTTGAAGTGTTTCAATGTAATTTTTAATCTGTTCTTTTTCCATTTTCTTTTTGTTTTTAGTT
>WLWG01000672.1_pt1 | contig 34251 bp, 50 predicted proteins | sample 6712871 | NCBI WGS metagenome assembly WLWG01 (sample SAMN12718693, study PRJNA515312) | sponge metagenome | isolation source: marine sponge | host: Mycale hentscheli | place: New Zealand: South Island, Marlborough, Capsize Point | collected 2003-05-01
CATATTTCACCAAAACCACTATCATTATACCATACTCTACTTACATAAGCATTTGCACCATCACTAGTGTTTTTTTGTTTATTAAATATTGCACCATTTCTAGCTCCAGTATGTATTAAACCTTCTTGTCCATTTGAATTTACATTCAACTCACCTTGTACTGTCAATGGATTGTTTGTCCAAATACCATCATCACCCTCTAAATATAATCTTGAGTTTCCAGCAGAACCCATACCAATATAACCAACTCTTGTATCATCTGAACCTACAAAGTTTATGTATGGATTTGCTGATTGACCACTATCTCCACTATCTTTAAGAATTAAAGCTGGTGCATTAGTATTTGATATTATTACTTGATTATTAACAAGTACTGGTTTACTATAAACAACATTTACATCACCACCATCTAACCTCATATATTCGGTTAATGAACCTGATCCATTATCTAATTGAAATTTAATATCACCATCTGTTACAAATGAATTGAATATTAAATCGCCAGAGTTAATTCTAACTATATTATTAGTAGTGTGATATATTTTTAAGTCAGAAGAATCACCAAAAGTTAATTCAGAATTATCTGTAAAATTCATGTCCCTATCAACTCTATTAGGCACATCATTTGACCTACCAGCACCAAATACTTTTATTGATCCATTACTAGCGTGAACTTTTAAAACAATAGCTATTTTTTGAACTTGAGATGTAAATGCAGTTGGTTTTGTTTGTGTAAATTCACCAGCAGTTTCAGATACATATAATTCAACACCAGCAGTAAAACTAGATGTATCAATTCCAGTAACAGCTCCAAACATTACCGCTTCACCCTCTGCCTCATCTGCAATAGTTTCATTTAAAACCCCTATTGCTGGCATATTTGCCGCTACATTAGCATCTGCCTTAACAACTTCAATTAAATTGCCACTGCTACCAGTATTAGGCGAAGCATGAACAACAGTACCTTTTGCTAGTGATCCGCCACTTACATTTTTAACTGTAACTTCTATTCTTTTTGCAACATCTGCCTCAAAATCAATCCAGTTAGTACCAGTACCAGTAGATGATAATAATTGACCACTTGTACCTAAATCACCATCACTATCTTTTATGCCACCAGATACAAACAAGTTACCAGTTACATCAATACCAGTTGAAATTACAGTTAATTTATTACTACCTTGATATTGTAAATCAATTCCTGAGTTTGATGTTATATCTAAAGCTCCAGCTATTGCATTAATTTGACTATTTGTGCCATCTGTAAAAACTCTTAAATCAAAATCATTAGAAAATGGTCCTTTAAGATCTATATAACCACCACTTGAACCACCTAGCTCTATATAACCATAACCACTTGAATTTTCAATTTCTAAATGATCATCAATATAAACAGTATCTGAAAAATCACCACCAGTAGCTTCTAAGTTGCCAATAACTAGGTTTCCTTTTGTATATCCAGTAGCTGCTGATGTGTCAACAGTTGTTCCTGGCTCAACAGTAGTGCCTATAAATAATTTAAACTTGTCATCACTAGCATCATTGAAAAACCCTTTGTATTTTGTACCAGTTGCTACATATTTACCAAACAAACCAATGTCTAATGTATTGGCTGCATTATCTTTTGCTAATTTTATCAAAGGATCTTCAACAGCTAAATCTTCTACATTTAAATATGTTAGTGTACCATTTACAGTTAAGTTGCCAGATATTATAAGATTGCCACCAATTTTAGCGTTTCCGCTCGTATGGAACTGATAAGCTGGAGTTATGCCTATACCTAATCTTGTTGAGCTTAAATATAGAGGCGAATCATTGCCTAAACCATCACTTAAAAGTTTTGCAGTTCCAGTTAAGTTTGAATTGTCTCCAATTTTGATTATTGCATTATAAGTATCTTGAACCCTTAAACCAGTATATGATGTTGCCATAAAATCTTTTTTACAAATTTAAGCAATTTCGTTTACCTTTGTTTGCCTTGTCCTCTATACTTTTTTTTGTAACCTTTTTTACCTTTTGATGCATTTTTAGAATGTACACCTGGTCGCTTTTTTTTTACCTTAAAATTATATGTTTGTGCTATATTTTTAGCCATTATTTTTTAAAAAAACTTGTTGCCTTTTCTGTTGTACGCCCACCAAAATAAGCTAAAACAACACTCATCATAACTTTCTCAAATGTATCGTTCCAAGTTTCACCGATATGGAATGGCACACTTTCTATGCTATCTAAAATACCAGCTAAAGAAAAAACTACAATGCACCACACCAATACTAATGGTCGTACATTTTTTGATAAAAAACTATCACTCATCGAATCGGCTTTCCATCTACTGGTTATTGATTCAATTTCTTTGTTTTGTTGATCATATATCATTTGTTGGAGCTTTATTTTATCATCATTTGAGATTTTAGATTTACCAATCTCTGATAATGCCTCTTGCGGTGAGCTTACACCACTTAGAACTTTGCCTAGTGTTGGGTTAATCATTGATGCTGCTCCAAATAATAATTTGCCAACTGTTGTTTCTTTGAATTTCTTTTTATCACTCATAATTAAAAAATCTAAAATGTAAACCAAATAAAATTAAATATATATTAAGCTCAGAAAACTTTGCCTCATCATCATAAGGATAATAAGCAAACCCCAATAGTGGACCAGTACTTAAAGTTTCCATAATACCAAACTGTATATTATTCATTAGTAATATCTATGTATTTTGTTTTGCCATTTTCCTTAATAGCTTTTAAACATCTTTTTCTGTTTGAATCAGCATCTACATAACTAACATGAATCCAATCTGGATTTTCATCTGTTCCAAACTCCCATATAATTTGATCAAAGTCAAGATTATTTTTTATATAATAATACATCTCTGCATTTGTCCAATGCCCATAAGTATCATCCAGATCCATTGCCCTTCCCTGGCAATGCTGAGATCGGCTACTCCCCCCAATTGCTTGATTCAATTTTTCAACTCTCATAAATGAATTAATCTTTATTGGACCACCAACAGCTTTTCTAAGTGGCTCAAATACATTCTTAGCGATCAATTCCATATTTTGGAGCTGATACTCATTTGGTGTATTATCAATGCCTAAACGTAATGCTGTAACGCTTCTTGTCGCCTCTTTGTATGAAATATGTTTGCTTATTTTCATTTATTAGTTTGTTGATGCTCTCCTAGTTCTTTTAATTCTGTTTATTTCATACTGAATCTGCATATTAGTTTCCTGGATCTTAAATGATAAGTTAGCAACAAATTGTCTCCTAACCCTACCATTGCCATCAATAATAACTATAACTGGTACTGACTGAATGCTGTTTTGAACATCTTTAGGTTGATCTTTTAACCAACTAAATTTTACAGTAGCTCCAGTAATACCACTTAAATCATAGTTATTTTGTTTATTCCATTTTGCATTTATCTGCAAAACAGTAACATCTTGACTATGAACAAAACCCGCAACTAATACAAATATCACACATAATATAAATTTTTTCATTTTCTAAAAACTTTGTTTTCTAAATCTTTTATTGCCTCTTTATTTTCCTCAACATCTTCTTTTATGTTTTCTGTCAATTTATCAATTTGAACTATGTTAGTTCTAATCAACTCATCTTTAAATTTAAACTCCATTTTTTGCACAAACTCATCACCACTAAAATTTTCAATTTTATTTTGCAAATCAGAAATATCACCTTGTAAAGTAAACCACATACTAGCTAGGGAAACAGTACCAGCTATAATAATACCGATAGTTTTTAAATCAACTTGTACGTTTGTATCCTCACTAATTTTTGTTGCCATCTTGTTTTTTACTTTTTATTTTTTGTATTGTATATATGATAGTAGCCACTAATAAAATTATTCTTAATGAAATTTCAATATTACTTAAAGAAATTCCTAGTGCTAATGTGTTTATCATATATAGTTTCATGTCTGTATGTTCCATTTTTAACTTAATTGTTCAATTCTATTTGAAAGTTCTAATATAGCTCTAAAATAAGTATGATCTGATGTGTCTTGTTCTAAGTAAGTTACACCAGAATTTGTGCTAGTATAACAGTTAAAATTATGTGAACTTAGATCAAAAGCACTTTGATTTTTTGTTACTAATAAAGTAGTTATCTGATTCATAATATCATTTGCATTTAGCTCACCACCACTATCGCCATCAAACCTAGTTACTACCTCAACTCTAGTAATACACTCAACATTATATTTTGTTTGGTTATCATCAACAGCTGTTGTAGAAACTCCATAAACCCTTATAAATGGGAATGTTGCACTCGAAGGCACTTGATTATAGATAGCCACATTACTGCCGCCAGATGTTATGTTACCATCTAAAGCAGCTATAATTTTTAACCTTATGAATTTTATAGGATCTTTCACTTTACAATTCTTTTTAAATCTTTTTCTATATTATCTAATAACTTTTTTAAACCTTTTCTTACAGCTGGAAAAAAATATGGTTGGGGTTTTATATTAACTTTTCTTTTTCCCTTTCCTTTATATAACCTTTTAATCTCTGATGCTGGTATTCCAAGTGCTGTTGCCTCTTTTACGTTTACATGAGTGCCAGTTCCAAATTCTTGATAAGCAGCATATTTAGTTTTGGCATATATAACAGCAGTATTACCTTTGGCTTCGGCACCTATACTTTGCTTTAACGTACCGCCAAATCTTGCAGCAACTGGTGCTGCTTGAGCTGCATTGTTAGATATACTAATAGCCGCATGAGCAATATTTTTACTTAAATCTTCTTTAGATGCTTTTTTAAGTTGAGCAATTTTTTTTGCTAACTTTTTCATATCCTGACTATTTATTTTAACCTCTACTGCCGACATTATTCAGTTTTTGTACCTATTATTTTTGTAAAATATTTTAACTCGCTTTCATAAATTTCATTTATTCTATATGTATTAGAGTTGCCTTCCACTTGAAAAATCCAATCATCACCAGCTCCAGCATTGACAGCATCTATTGTCTTTGCTCTGCATATAACTTCTACTTGAGTTTTAGTAGATCTTTGACCATTCTCACTATCTCTTTTACCACTAATCTGTTTTACATCACCCCATATTGTATCGTAAGTGGTTACTGTATTTGTAAACCCACCATAACCATCAGATGATTTATTTATTTGCTTTATAATTACTCGACTATTTAATTTACCAGGATTCATTACAGAAACATTGATTTATATGAGTTTAAAATATCTCTCGTGTCTGTTGGTATTTCTGATGTTATACTACCAGTAACAAAATTAGTTCTATTCTCATAATAAGTTGCGGCAAGTTGTAAAATAGATTGTTGTAATAAAGAATCATCCATACCAGCTGTAATATAAATTACCTTAACTTTCCTAGCAGCACCATTATCAAGCTCAACTGTTTCTTTGTCTAAGCCAATATTTGTATGTGTTACCAATACACCATCTGCATGAATACTGGTAATAGAGGATACTGGACCAAAAGGCAAATCAAATATGCCATTAGTTTCATCTAAATAATAAGTTCTATTTTTTGCTACAATATCTCTGGATATATAATTTTCACACCAGATTCTAGCTTGAGTAATCATTCTAGCTATAATTGCATCATCAGCTGTTGTGTCAATTCTACTAAACAGTTTTAAATCTGCTGTTGATACGATTTCAGATCCAGTTGTGGAATTAATTTTAATTTGCCTCATCTTTTGTTTCTTTAGAATCCAGTTTCAATTCCTTAGTTTCTTTTTTTGGTTTATGCTCTTTAGTGCTTATTGCTTTACACCATTTCTTTGCAATCCAATGTTCAGCTTTATTTTCATCAATATTCATTGTTTCACCCTCAGCATACATTTTACCATCTTTAAAAATTTCAACAAGTAATTTAATTTTCATAATTATAATTTTATGTAAAGATAAAAAAAAAGTGCCACTACCTTTTTTAGCAATGACACCTTAACTTATTTATGAAATCAATGCAAAGTTATTAAAATTTTCTTTATACTTTCCATTTATATTTATCTTTAGGCAAGTTTGTCCTAGATTTGGAATTATAAAAAACCCATCATTACCCTCATCCCATAAAGCAAAAAAATCAACATACTTTTTCTCATAAGAAGATAAGCCAGTTCGCCTTAGGGTTATTTGCATACTATTGCCTCGCCTTAAACGATTTATACCTAAATACTTAACCTGGATTTTAAATAGTTTACCATTCTTTTCTAGTATGCAGTCGTAATAGCTTGAGCTTGATAATGGAGTTGAAACATTATAACCATTAGAGATAGCGGTTGCTGCAAAGTGATATTCAGCAAAACACCCTTTCTGATTATGTGTCATTTACTAAAAATAAAAAAAAACCAGCTGAACTAACAACTGGCTTTTTAACAACCGCAATTTTAAAACAAAACAAAATTACATAATTACAATGGATGCGATTGCATTATTTTAACAATTTCTTTAGCATGATAATAAATCCTTAATTTCTTTGTTGCTGGTAAACTCTCAAAAGCATTTCTCTCAACAGAGCTATTGACTATTGTGTCAACATCTAAAACTACTATTTTTTTATTTTCTTTACTCATTGTCTTTTGTCATCATTACTGAAATGGCTAATAAACCTAATATAATAGCTGTTAACAAGTCATTTGATAGTATCATAACCCTAAAGGTTAAAAACAGCAGTAAACCGCTTAAAATGTGTTTTAGATAGTATTTTTTCATTTCTTAAAAGAATCTTTTTGAACTTTAGCCATTACACTAAATAAATTATTTAACCTTCTTTTCTCTTTTGCCTTAGCTATGTTGTGATTAAACTTTGCTTTATTATAACTCATAATTATTTATATATATATTTAAATTTTTTATTAGTGATTTTATTGATTTTATAATTGGGTTTATAAGTTTCATATTATAACCATCTTGCAATGATTTATAATAATTGTAATTATCTACATAAACAGTTAGCCAATCATCTGCCTCATGATATAAATTAATTAATGATTTAATATCATAATCTTTATAATTAAGTTTATTGTTAATTACATTATTTTTAAAAGAAACCGAAAACTTATTGTCTAGGCATCTATAAAAATCTAATTCTTTAAATTGTGTTTTTGTGAATTTTGTAACCATAATTAAAAATCTAACATTAGTATTAACATTATTGAATAAACAACCACATGAATTGCAATTAACCATTTCCAGTTATCTGGATCTTGTTTTAAAAACTTTTTATACATATTAAACATTTTCTTTTTTATTTGGAATTAATGATTTAGATAATTCATGCAGTAATAATTGCCTATAACCTTTTGGCATTTCAAGTGCCTTATCTTTTATTTTATTGTAGTATATTATTTTCATAAATATTAATTAAACCATTGGTTTTGATAATCAATTTTTTCCAACCTTTTAACCGACATTGCTTGTATGCCCATATCTCTTAAATGATCTCTTGCATCTCTAGCTCTAATAATGTTTTCTAAAACAACAATTAACGATTCTCTTTTTTTTGAGCCAACAGCAACACTAATTAAAAATGTGTTACTAAAAGATGGTTCAACAACATCAGTACTTTTTAAATCTAAATTTTTCATTATAATTATTTTTTTGTTTAATCAAAGATAAAAGAATATTTTAAAAAACAAAAAATATTTTGTATTTATTTTTATATTATTTCACTTTACCCCATAAAAAAAGGGGTAATAAATACCCCTTTAATTATAATAATGGTTATTATTATGGCGTTTCTAGTGCTGCTTTTGCAGTACTGAATGTTCCATCTATAATTCCATTTGGTAAATAAGTTGCTAGTGCAACTCTTTCCATTACTCTAACAGTAACAAAACCATCTCTTACGTTAGTTCCATCTTCGCTAAAGAACTCAACAGATACGTTATCTCTAACCCATAATTGAGCTGCTTGTCCAAAGTTACCAACTAGGAATGTTCCAGCGTTAACTTCGTTATTTACAGCGATTGGCACACCTAAGAAATTAGGTTGTAACCCTTGATATACTTGATCTTTTAGATAGTTGTTTGTGCTATCTTTTAATAATAAGATCTTATGAAAATCAGTTGGGTTAAGTAAAATATAATCAGCTTTATAGTTAGCAATCTGTAATTGATTGATTGCCGCTACAAGTACATCAAATTCATTTGCTGATTCAACTGACTGGTAAAATTTACCACTAGCTGAAACATCAAAGTTAGTTCCTGAGTTATAGAAACCATTTAAATTTGGAGCTGATCCATTACCACCTAAAATTTGATCATCTTCAACTTCCATTAATTTTGCTGGTACTCTTGCTGATAAATAGCTAGAAATTTGCGGAGTATCTTGTAACATCTCATCAGAGATTCTTAAATACGTTCCGATTTTTCTAACATTAGCATCAACAGCAGTCATATCAAAATCAGTTTGTCCTAATGTAGAACCTTCTGCCGCAGCAGCAGCTCCATTAGAATAACCACTCTCTTTTACATATTTAACAACATCACTATTAGTTGAACCAATTGGGATTAATTGTCTTATGTTTTGTGGAGTTGTAGGATCAAATTTGTATCCTGGTATTCTTTGTGGTGGAATTACATCACCAGTAAAATCAGCAGCAACAGTCATATCAGCTTTGATATCAAATGCTGTTGATCTTGATGATCCATTTCTCATTGAATCTAAAGCACCTTCTTTGATAGCTTTAGTTAAGTTACCATGAAATGATTTATCTTCTTTTTGAGATGCCTCAAATCTTTTTTTACTAGACACTTCAATAGCATCCATTCTTTCAGTAAATTTTTGTGTTAGGTTTGCGATCTCTCCTTTTAGAGCCACATCTGCCTTACCAGTTGCTGAATCAACTGCTTGTCCATGAGCTTTTTCCAATTTAGCATCGATAATATCGCCTAATTGGTCCAGCTGGTTTTTTACATTTTCATCCATTTTTAATAGAATTTTTAAAGTTTATTAATTAAGTATTTGTAAATATCAACCTCTTGTACCATCTTTTCAACTGGCTCAGTAGTTTCCTCAACTGGCTGAGTAGCATTCACGAAATATGTTTTGAGTTTAAGTATTTCTGATTCTAGGGCATATCCCATTTCATCTGAGATATTGCCTTTTCTAAGTAGCTTACAGATATTGTCATATCTATTGTAAACTTGATCAATATCAACCATCCCTTTGATGTCTAATATCTTAGCTTGATCATTTGCTGCCATAGTAACAGCACTAATTTCATATAATTTTACCTCTCTAATTTCTCTGTAATCACCTTTCATTTGTTTTACAATTGGCATAATACCAACTGAGTTTTCAGTAATTACTCCAGCTTTCATTAATTCTATAACATCAGTTCCAAGTTGTGTTTTAGGCACACTAGCTGTAAATACTAAACCTTTTTCATCCTCATATAATTCATCCATTTTACCTAATGGTTGCATCATATCGTGTTGGTATAAATATTTAACTCTATTGCCATTTTCTTGAATTGTCTTTTGATAAGCACCTCTGCGAATAATATCTTGATCGCTATCCTTATTATCAAAATAAGATCCATATCCTTTTACGATATTATTTTTCTCATCAAAATCAACTATTTGATCACCTATTGGTGCTGATTTATATATAAATTCCATAATTATATTTTTTACAAAATTACTAAAAATTAATTAGTGTTTTTTTCTAATCTTATTAACTCTAATGATTTACCTTTTTTAAAAACAATATCATTATCTTGCTCTGGTAATCTTCTATTGTGTTTGTTATCAAATAAAACACTTTCTGGTATGCCATTCGGAAAAGCATCGCAACCACCCTCAAGCTCTCTAAAATGCTGACATTTAATACAGATAAAATTTTCCTCTCTATTTTCCATAATATTTTTCAATTAATTTACCGACCTCAATTGCATAAGGTGATGGGGTTGAACTTAAATGATATTCTGTAAATGCCTCTGCAAAAAACTCATCTGCATTAGTACTGGCATATCTGCCTAAAAATATCTTATTATATCTGTTAGCTTTTCCAGCTTCCCTTAAAGCAATAATTTCTGATTTATATCTTTCTCTTATTTTAGTAAGATTATACCAAAACTCTTTTCCTTTGTTACTTATGTTTAAGACAAACTCTTTTTGAGCTGTATGTGATGTTGTAAGTAAATGTGCCATTTCATGTACTGTTGTTGCAAGGTAAGTTTTATCTGGATCAACATGAGAGTTAAATCTTCTATCAAAATTACCAGACATTCTTGACATTCTCATTCGGCTATTGAAATATGGTGATGGTGAACCTAAATTTATTTTTAGTGTTTTACCAGCGGATCTACTGGTTTGAATATACCCTAGCATTCTTTTACCAGATCTAAATAATAAATCAACTGATGCATCGTTATGATAAGTAGCATAATTAAAATTGTTCATCAAGTTTTTAATTTCTGACTGTATATCATTGTATCTGTCTAATTTTCTTTTAGAAGATAATTGTAGTTTATTAATTTTTAATCCAACACCTTCAAATGTTTCTGTTATTTGTTTTCTAAATTCTCTCATTGTAGTTGCAGTACTACTAACTAATTGAGTACCAATTGCAGTCATCGCCTCTGCCACTACATTAGTTAAATTAGCTAAACTAAAATCTTCTATTCTGCTTTGTCCTAAACCAACACCAATCTCATCCAATTCAGTTACTGGTATTGCTGCTTGATCTGGAATAGGTATAATTCGACATCTACAATTAATAACATTCCTGGCGGATCCCTCTCCTGGTCGTGGCATTTCCTCACCACCAACAATAAAATTTTCATTCATTCTAACAGTTTGACCATTAGCTGCTCTATGCCAAATCCTTTCTCTCCCATCCATTACAGATAACCACCTTTTTGATAGATCATTCTCACTAAACAATGTCTTAGCACTTTTCTCAACTGCAAAGTTTGCAGCTCTAGTACTCTCTGTTCTCACTAATCTATTAGCTTGAAAATTACTATAATGATTAAATTTTTTTCTTAAAACCCTTGCTTTTGCATCATTACCTAATTGCATAAACTCTGGATCTCTCATAAGCTGTTGTGTTAGCTTAACTAATGTTTGTTTAGCAGTACTACCCACAAGAGTAACATTTGTTGCAGCAACCCTACCGCCATAATCTGCAAACGACTTTTCCCATTCGCTTTCAAAAGGTTTAGTGTCTGCTTTAGTTTGATATTTTTGAAAAATATTAAAATACCATTTAGCAATGTGATTGCCAATTGATACATACATTTTTTGATATTCTGCCTCTAAATCTCTATTTGTAAATAAACCCTGATAATTAGTTGTGTTGTATTCTAAGAAATTACTGATGCCTTGATCATAATTCTTTTTATAGAATCTTTTAAGCTCTCTAATGTTTTTTTTCTCAATCTTAACTACCTCTCTTTCAAATGCTGCAAGAAACTTATTATCTATCTCATTTTTTGTTAAAATAGCATTACTCATTTCTTATGCTTTCCATTTTCTTGATTGCCCAATTAACGCCAGATGTGCCACCCCATAAATTCCAAGCCACATACCCATTATCCTTCCATGGTGTATCTTTAAATTTTGGATCTACTGTTGAGTTTTTTTTATGTCTATTAAATGCAGCCATCCGACCAACTGTTTCAGAACTCAAACTCTCTCTCTTAGACAAACTCGATGCTCTCTGCCATCCAACAGATGTACCACCTTTTACCTCATCTCTCCCATATTTTTCTCTCCATTCAATCATTCTTTTAGCATTATTAGTAGCACTTTGTGGATAGTCGTTATAAGATGCTTTTAATTCTTTTTGATTTTCAACAGCAATTAGATATTCATCATGTGATGCAAAGGGCATAAAAACCTCTTGACCATCATAAGTGTGTTGATGGCTGCCATTACCACCTAATTGATTAGCTCTTGCCTCTGCTTCTTGAACAGTTGTAAAAACATCTGTCATTCCAGAAACTAAATCTTTATTGATTAATTTACTTATTAAAATTTTTTTTTTATCATCAACCTCTAATGCTGGTTGTGGATCTGGCAATTCAACATCATCACCAGATGCTGGAATCAAATTAGCTGGTATATAATAATCATCTAATATTGGATTATCCTCATCATGATCATAAGACATTGCAGCTCTTTTCTCGTTTGGAGTTAACCACCATGCCTTAGTCATTTGATCTACAATCTTATCTGTTTCCTCTTGTAATTCTGGTATTACACTAAAATCAAATTCAATACATATTTTATCGCCATACTTAGGAGCTAACCATCTATTTAATTCATCTTGAATTTTAATCAGCTCTGGTATAACACAATTTTGATATAATGCTTTTTTAGCTTCTTTTACGTTATTATAGGTGCTAGATTCTGTGTTGTTAAGTAGCGTAACTGGAACATTATAGATGTTGCATAAATCTTTAATAGATGCATTGTACTGCTCTATTAAGCTCATATCAGATGCATTTAAACCAAAATTTACCCAAGATAGTTTCTTTGGAGTTATAATTATATCACCAGCTTTTTTACTGCCTTGATGATCTTTTCTAAATTTATCTTTTAGTTGTTGAGCTTGTACCTCATTTAAATCACCCTCATCACTCATTAATATTCCCCTAGCTGTCTGGTTTTGTAAGAACTTGACTCCGCTTTCTGTCGCCTCATTGTTAGTAGTCATAGATCTTAAACCAGCTTTAAGGGGTGATTGTCCATATAAATGCGATCCAGTACCATCATAGTATGGATTAAAATCTTTTATGTGACACATTTGCTCTGCTGGTATGTGATAAGTGCCATTATACTCAATTGTGTAAGATTCTACTGGTTTCATTATACCACCAGAATTTATCTCTATAATTTGTGATGGCATTACATATAGCTCAGTATATTTATTTACATTTTCTCCAGTTTCTGGACCAATACCATAAATGTATCTGTTACCAGTTAGTTTACCAAAAGCAATTAACTCACTTATCCAAGTAGCATAAGATTGAGCTGGATTTGGGCGATCTAACAGCTTATGTAGCTCTGTATGCTCTAACTCAACTAAAGCGTGTTTTTTAAGCAATTGAGCTTTCAGCATTACATTTGGATCCGATATGCCACTAGACATAGCTTTATATCTTTTATAGTTATTATCATTAACCTTTTCGTAAACATGATAAGGAATTGTGGATGCCGCTTTAGTAATTAGATTAATTATAGAATATATTGTTGCATTTTTTCTATAACCATCATTTATGTAAGTTTCATCATTTTCAGTATTCCAAACAATTGTATTACCCAGCCAATTGTAAATAGCTCTGTTGTATTGTTCATTGGTATTTTGGGATTTACTGGTGATTAAAGATCTTAATCTATTAAAGAATGTTGCCATTAAAATAAAATTTTATGTAAAAATACAAAATAATAAATTCTTTTTTTATACAACAAAAAAGTCATTACGATTTCGCCACCTTGAATAAACACAATATCTAATTGAATCTAAAAGGTGATCAGCTTGATTTGCTTTAGGTTTGTTTATTATTGTACCATCTTTTAACTCATCATATACATAGCTCTGCTGCTCTTTAAGAATGTTTTGTGATTCCTCGCTAACATATATATCAAATTCTTTTAATAAGCTAATACCAGCATTTATACTGCCTTGACCTTTAATAGCTGGTTTTGCCCATATACTCATTTGCCTTAGTTCCTCAATACTTTTTGGCTCAGCACTATCACAATAAACAAGCATATCATCTAACTTTTGCTCTTTTATAAACTCGGCAATATCTCTGTTAGTCATTCCTTTTTTATAAATAAGCTCATGAATATATAAATTGTTATTATGCTTACCCACTTTAACAATTGCTAAATTGTCTTGAGAAAATCCAAAATCACATCCTAGTACAACATCATCTAACTCTGGAAAATCAGAATGAGATATATAATTCCAGTTCTTAAATATCTGCTTTTCACTAAATACTGCTCTTTGACCTTCACCATATACTCTCCAATAATCTGGATCCCTTTCCCTTATCCTTTCGATTTCATCTATTAACTCTTTAGGTAAAAACTTATTGTCTTTATATGTTGAGATAAATAGGTTAGCATCATCTCTCTCAGCTAAGTCATAAAGATAATGTACTGGATCAGATGGGTTAAAATCTATGTAAATCTTTTTCCTGGTCCTCATAACCAACTGCTGGTAATCTTCAAAAAATAGCTCATTACCTTCATTAATCCAAAGTATATCCCTTGCTGAACCCCTAATCTTTTGTGCATCATCAGCACTAAACATCTCTAGTGTATGCCCATTAAACTCAAATGTGTTTTCTGATTTATTATGCACTCCATTCCAATAAATACCTAATTGCCTAGATATATGTAGAAAATCCCTTAGAACTGATCTTTTAAGTGCTGGAAGTGTCTTTCTTACTATACTTATTGTTAATGGCTCTTTTTCAATAGTCATTAAATATAAACAGTATTGCATCAAGCTCCAGGATTTACCAGATCTTGTACCGCCTTGAAAAATGTTTAATCTTTTATCAGAGTTTACAGCTTCATAAAATTGTTTATTACAAAACTCAGTTACTCTTTTTGGTTTGCTGGTGTCCATTCAATTAGTTTGCTTTCAATTGAGCTATCATGTTGGATCTCTTGTCTTTCAACATAACCTCTTTTTTTCCCTTTTGTTTTAAGAAGGAATATAGTTGCTGTTGTATTACCTTCTTGTATTTGTTTATGTAGTTGGCTCTCAGCAAAATCTAATGTAATATCCTCAATTGATTTAACCTCAGCAGCATACTTAGGATCATCTTTAAGCCAGTTGTAATGTGTTTGTCTATTGATACCAACCGACCTAACAGCTGTTGTAACAACTGATAAACTTTTTTCCAATGCTTTGAGCATTAATCTTTTTTTATGTGTCGAAACTTGTCTATTTGCCATTTAACAAAATTACATAAAAAAAGGGAGTTGTAAAACCCCCTTTAATTACCTAATGCCAATAGAATTAACCTGGCTTTTTATATTAGGTTTTATGCCTTTTTGAAAGTAGTGATGAACCTCCAATGAGACACCTTTTCATAACAATCAACCCAAACTAATCTTGATTTAACATTACCTAGCTCAACGTATTTTTCGCCAGTTTTATCAATAACTCTTATTATAACATCTAAACCTCTAGTGTGGTTTAATTCTATGCTTTTATATCTAAAATGTATACCATTTTCAAAAAAACCAAAATCCATTAATTTAAACACGATAGATTCTAATTTGCTATCAAACCATTCTTTTCCATTTTTTAAATCTGTAATTAATCTAATGTTTTTTGTAGTTTCTAAAGTTTCAAGATTTTCTCTAGCATTTTGTTCAACCCATTGAGAAAGTTTACCAGAATTTATTGTTTCTCTAACCTTATTAATTTTGTCGTTATTGTAATCAATAACCTCTTGTAGGTAATCATTAAGTTGTTTTTGTGTTGTTTTCTGTAAATTTCTCAAGACATTTTCAAATTTCATTCTGTCTTTAATAGTTGCATTCATAATTGTAATTTTTAATTTATATAATTTGTTTGTTAATACATCAAATATACAAATATTTTTTCAATTACAAAATATTTTTTCAATTATTTATAGTTTCCTACCACATTCTGGACATTTTTCATCTTCATTTTGATTATTTTCTGGCTCATCAATCTCTGTATCTATTGTGTCAAACTCTGGAAGATGTAAACCCCAATCATTTAATTCTTTTACATCCCACTCATTTGCTAATATATCCCAATCCCAATCACCAAAACCAACATTATCCTTTATTATAAACTGCTGTTTTTGTTTTTTTGTCCATCCTTCTGCTACAATTATATATATTTCAAATAAACCAGCAGCTTTAGCGGCTTTTAATCTCATATTACCACCCAAAACAACCATTTTCTCATCAACTATAATTGGTCGCTTTTCAAGCATTTCTGGAAACTCTTTAATAGATTTTACCAGCTTTTTAAAATTGTTGTCTCTTATGTATCTAGGATTGCCTTTATTTTCGTGAATAGATCTTATATCAACTTTCTGTATCATCTTTTGATTTTTGATTAAACAAATATAAATACAAATCCCATATTTTATTACTTGCATCTTTTTGATATGCATAAGTTTTAGGTGATCTAATTATTTGACCATCATCATTTATTTCAACATAGCATTTTTTTTTACCCTTTATAGGTACTATATAGATTTTTATATTGTGTTCCAAACACCAGGATTGTGCTTTCAAGTATTTATTCATTCAGTGCCAGATATTATGTCTTTTTTATTGTGTTCACATAATAATGCATAACCTAAAAACAGATAGTTTATTGCATCTGCAAATCTGCTCTCTAATGGTTCTGCTGGTTCTAAATCTGGTTGACTTGCATGACTCATAATTGCTTGAATGTGCTTAAAAAAATAAGTTGCCCAAATTTGTTCTGTTGGAACTTGCATAATTTCAGCTATTGATTTAAAATTATGTAATATGTCTGGATCACCATTAGTATATTCTGGCTGTTTCATGTCCATTATGTTTTGACATATTTCTAAAATTCTTTTTCTTGATTCTACAAAAGAATCATAATCAGTCATGGTTGTTTCAATTTTTACTTTCATGTTATTGTATGTTATTTTATGTTATTTTATGTTAAAATGGTATGTTATCTTTTATTACTTGTATTTTCTTTTCGCCTTGAAATATCTCTTTGTAGATTCCCCCATTATCAAAATCTGGAGCTATCTCAAAATCACCTAGTTGCCCATTCTCTTTTCTTTTTACCTTTTCTACATGTACCCTTACAACATCACTTTTATATTTAGTTCTTTGCCCTATACATCTATATGCAATTAAACCATTGTATGCTTTATTAAAAAAATCAGCTGAGCCAGAAATATCATAAAGAGTCGGTTTTTTATATACACCACCCTCACTTTCAATTTTTCTAGGATGAGCTACTAAAAATAAGTGGGTGTTTGTTTGTTGACAAAATTGTGTTATTTGACTTAATATTTTTCCAATGTAGCTATGATCTCTTTGTGCTGAATGATCTAACATATTCCATGGATCTATTACACATACATTTATACCCTTTTGAAATACAAGCTCTCTAAATGCATTTAAAATGCCTTTTAAGGTTAGGTTTTCTAAGTCAATTTTAATCCAAAAGAAATGATCTTCAATAAAATCTTTAGTATTGTTTAGATCTTCACTATTGCAGTTCTTTTGATTTAATTTGTTTGCTATTCTTTTTATATGTCCCTCGTATGGAAACGACTCAGGTGAAAACATAGCACATCTAAAATCATGTTGTAATGATATATTACAAAGTATTTGATCTAATATATCTGATTTACCACTATTTGGAATACCACTAACAACTGTCCACTCACCAAATGCCATTTTAAAATAACTATCAGATCCTGGTAAACCAATTGAATAATTAGTAATACCATTTTCATTATAATTCAAAACATCTTGCCAAATATTATCTAAATTTAAAACACCCTCAAGTGGAAAATCTTTAGCTTGTTTAATTATATTTCTAAGTGTCTCAGCTCCCTTTTCAATTAATACCTCGTTAGCATCTTTAAAATCACCAAATTCAACATATTTACATCTGTATTTACCAAACCTTCGAGCCAATTCATTTCTAAGTTGTAATCCAGCATCATCATTATCAGTACAAAGTATTATTTCTTTTTTATCTTTAAAATACTGATAACAATTATCTAAGTATTCTAACTTTTGAGATCCTTTACTGGCACCATTAGGAACAGAACAAACGCTATACAATCCAGCTTCATGTAAACTAATAGCATCCATTTCGCCCTCAACTATGTAACACTTATTTAATTCTTTAATGTTATCTAAACCATAAAATATTAGTTCAGCTCCAGAAACTAATTTAAAATTCTTTTCACCATCTCTATATTTTACATTAACTACCTCATTATTTCTATGATAGTTAAAATTAATACACCTTCTTTTTGCCTTAACTTGCGGCATATATTCAAGTGATTCGCCTATTTTCCAATGTACTAAAGTTGGCTCAGTTATACCTCTATTGCCAAACCATTTAATAACTTTTTCATTTAAATTACAATTAACTTTTGGGGGTAAAACATATTCAACTCTTTTTTTAAATTTAACACCTACATTGCCACCCCATCCACAATGATGGCAATTATATAACCCCTCATCTATATTAACCGATAAGCAGTCATCAGTTTTGTTTTTTCTGGTATGTGAACATTTAGGGCATTTAGTTTTAACAGATCCATTTGATCTTTTTAGGTTAATACCTAGAGCCAACAAGTCATTGTAATGATTCATAAATAAAAATATTTTTTAAATATATAAATTTATTTTAAATATTAAGTAAGAAAATTAATTCTTTGTAACTTAATAAGTTATTTTTCTCAATAACATAAGATTTTACCTTAGTCATTTTTTTATTGCAATCTTGGAAAATAATGTTGTTTAATGCAAAACCTTCAAAAGTATATTTAGGATATTTACAAGTAAACAAAGCAAATATTTGACAATCAGTATTTGCATATTCTGGTATCATTAGTGGGTGATCTTTTCTGTTTACTTTTACATCAACACTATATCCTAGCCAATGAGCATCATAATCATCAGTTTTTAAAACTTTGCTGGTATTATGAATTTTAAAATCTGGATATAAATTATTTTCTCTAGCAAATATAAATTCACCACCAAAACCAGTTATGTTTAAATCAAGTTCAGATTTAGGATTTACTGTTTTAGATCCATCCCATCCAGTTTTTATTTTATTGTTATGCCTTTGCTCAGCTGATAGCTTAACAATGGCTTGTTCATATTTATCTAAACTATAAACTTTGCCAATTATCATTTAATAAAGTTTTTTAATTCCTCAATCTCATCTCTATTCAAAATTTGTGATAAATTAAATTCATTGAGTTTATTGTATTTAGTTATAGCACCTAATCTTTCTGAGCCATCTGGATCATTATATAATTTATATTCTTTTATGCCTTTTATTTTATAAAAACATTTAGGTTTATTATTTTTTCTATTCATTTCAATAAACCTATGAATAAACATTATTCCATTTTTATCATGATTTCTTAATTTTAAAAGTGTAAGAAAATTATTTTGCCAGAAATCACTTTGTCTAGCATTTTTTACAGCTAAATAAATTTCATCTAAATTATATTTATCAATTCTAACACATCTATCTAAACACACTTTCCAACTTTTAATTTGAGCATCAGTTTTTGGCTTATATCTTTTATCAAACAAATCAACAAAATGAGGGAATGCTTTTTGCATTTTCTCAGTTTGTGTAATATTACTTTTATTATTATATATATTATTAATATTACTTTGTGGCGGATTTTCCGACTTCGGTTTTTGTCGGCTCTGGTTTTGTCCTTTGTGGTTTGCTTTTAAAATATAGTTATAACCTTTAAATTTTCCTTTTTCAGTAACCTTTTCCCTAACTAGATAACCAGCTGAAATAAGCTCATTTAGCTTAGATCTAATGGCATCTTTGCCCTCTTTGAAATGCCCACATATAAATTCAACTGTTATTTGTTGCTCAGCTTTGTGAGAAAATAAATATGCATACAAGCCAGTAGCACCGACTGTAATATCTTTGTGCCTAAATATTGAGCTAGGTATAATTGTAAAGTTATCAAACTTTTTAGGTTTTAAAATCTTATTGTATTTCATAAATAAGTAAGGTAATAAAATTATTGCTTGTCAACCAAACCTTTAATTCCATCACAAAATGTTCTTAATTCTCTAAAAGTGTCAAAAAACTGATTATAACTAATATCACCATCTTCATACATAAACCATAGCAGTTCCATTAAAAGATCAAATTCTGCCTCACTTGCAACTCCTATAAATTTATAATCGTATTTAAAACCATCAGAGCTAGATTGTGTCCATCGGACCTTTTGATTTACTTCCTCAAAATATATTTTTTTTGATCTAGCCATTATTTGTTATTAAAATATTTATCTATTATTTCTATACATTCATCTAAATTATTACTCCAAACAGCCACCCAATTCGCATTTTCAAGCTCTCTAAGCCACTTTTTTTGGTTTTCGGTGGGTTTATTATACCCAGCTTTTAATTCAATGGCTAAACCATTCTTAGTTTTGTTTGGATCAAATATCATTATGTCGGGAATCCCAGGTTTTGTACCTAAGTATTTTAACTTATACTGCTCAAATGGTGTTCTTTTACCTTCATTTGATACATGAGTAAATAATGCTTTTGGATATTTTAAACCTATATATCTCATTACTTGATTTTGCAATACATCTTCTTTGCCTAAATACTTTGCAAATGGATTTCTTTTCATAAAATTTTTTTATAAAATTAAAAAATAATTAATCAGTATCTGCCATTATAGTAATAATTCTATCCATTTCTAAATTTTCTTGATAAATTTTATGGTATCTTTTGTTCAATCTTTCTAATTTTTTCTTTAAATTTTCACATTGCATTAAGTAGAAATTATGATCAGTTACTAATTGTTCAATAGTTTTACCATTTCTAGTTTCTATATGATCTTTTTCTGCCTCTTTAATTATTTTATTATATATATTACTTTTTACTGAATCATGCTTTATAATGTATGGCAGCTCTTTTAAACTATGCATTACAGTTGCATGATTTTTTTTTACTGTTTCACTAATTTTAGCAAAGCTCATTTGCCCAAACTTTCTACATAAATAATAATAACAAGATCTAGCAAATACATAATCAAATTGTCTAGTGGTTTTATTAATTTCTAAATTAGTATGCCTTTCAACTATCTCTTTATACTTTTCAGCTTGTTTATTATAAAATATATGATCCATCTTTATGTTTTTTGTGCCAGTCATATCTAGTGATAATACCAGTTTGTTTATAATTTTTCCATTGTTCTAGTGCTGCTTTATAAGCCATTCTGCCAAATTCAATATCCTTTTGATCTAATGTGTACACTTCTACTGTATATGGATATTTAGTAGAACAAGCAATAAATTTAAAATCATCAATGCCACCGCATACATCCATATAAAATGCGGCTTGTAGGTGATAACCCCAATTATATACATCTCTTTTAAATGCTTGGGGTGAATTATCCTGGCAAGTTTTAACATCACTTATAAAGTTAGATATTGTATTTAAACAATCTGGTCGCACTCTAACATCAACGCCATTCATCTTAGTATAGTGAGATAATTCAATTTCGCCTTTACTAAATTTTTGAGCTAATTTGTTTCTTTTATGATCAGCAACAAGTGCCTCTATAATCTCATAAACATCATGCTCAAGTAAAATTTTATCACCAGCAATATCAATTTGTTTTTGATATGCCTCTTTTCCAGCTTTAGTTCTTTTATCTATTTTTTCAATAACATGATAAATATCCCAGAAATCATGTGGTTCTAAAATTGCTTGATGAACAGCAGTTCCTAATTTCATAGCTGGTGATTCTTTAAACTTTCTATTTAAAAAGTGATAAACTGATTTTTTATAAATTTCTTTTAAACCACTAGCACTTATGCTATCATGAGAATGATAAACCTCATTAGTATCTCTAACCTTTTTCATTTATTATTTGATTTTTAAGTATTGTTTTGATAAGTTTTGTATTAGCCATTTTTTGTTCATCTCTATTATTGAAATGCATTTTATAACGACACCATTTGTGAGTGGATTCAACATTACTTGTAAAAAACAAATCTTTGATTAGCTTACCCCAAATCCTCATTGGTCGGTAAATTTTAGTTGCTTTAGTTACTTTCATATATAAATATTAAAATTGATTTTTAAATTTAAAAAATATTTACAATAAAACAAATTATTAAAGCATAAAAAAAGGCAAGAAATTAATCTCGCCTTTTGTTTCCCTTTGTTTGCTTAAAAAATTAAGGGGATTTAATGTTGTCTATATTGTCCTTATTAATCACATTATATTTCTTATCTATTAATTGATAACCATTTTCAACTAAAAGCAAAACTGCCTCATTAATGGCTTTGTCTTTTTTTCTAAAATGATCAAAAATTTCGTTATTAATACACATGACTAAAATGGTAAATCACCAGATTGATCCTCGCTAGGAACTGGATTTACATTAGATACAACATCACCTTCTTTAGATATTTTCCAACCTTGTATTGAATTAAAGTATTTAGTTTCACCAGATTTTGGATCATCCCATTCTCTGCCTTGTATATTACAAGCAATAGTAACCTCATCGCCTAAATTATAATTATTAAGCACATCACATTTCTCTTTGATAAATTCAATAGTAATGTATTGTGGATAATCACCACCAGTATCAATTACCAATTCTCTTTTTTTAAAGCCATTAGCTCCATATTCTTTTGTGTCATTTAACACTTTAATTTTACCTTTTAATTCCATATTATTTAATTTTAAATTTATTGTTAATTTCAGTTCTATATTCTTTTTTCATTCTATAATCTTTGATGATTCTTAGAGCTTCGTTTTTTGTGCTTTTTAATACAGCATCTAATTGCCATTTTTGTAGCCACTCTCTTTCATCATTATTTTGAGTTTGATTATTTACAGCATTTATAACCTCATCAGCTGATGCAATTGATGTATCAACACCAATTCCCAGAAAACCCAATGCACGACCAACAGCACTAGTTTCACAATTTTCTATGTGTGATGTTTTGTTTATATATGATGAGCTTTTTAATTCTCTAGCAGTTGCCTCAGATATAGGTTTGCCAGATGCATTAGTTATAATACATTTAAACTCTACTCTATTATCTTGTAAAATTTCGCCAGTTTTTTTATCAGTATATTCAAACCATTGATCTAGTGTTTTTTCTGTTTTTAATCCATAATCATCATATTTTGGATTAGTTCTAAACTCTTTAATTCTCGAGTTTACAAGGACATAATCCTTGCCATGTATTTTAATTGATTTCATAAAAATATATTTATTTATTAGTTAAACTGTAAATAACTCTGTTAATTTCAAATCCAGCATTATTTAATTTTGTTATATCATTTACAGTCAATGTGCCTGGATTTCTTATTTTACTTGTTAATGTAGGCATAGTGCAATCTAGGATCTTGCAAACATCATATCGCCTCATGGGTTTTGCTTCACCATCAACATTAATAGTTAATCTTTTTAATTCATTTCTAAAATGTAATTCAAATTCCATATATATCTATTTAGCTTGTAAAAATAAAAAAATATTTACAAATAAAAGAATTTTTTTAAATTATTTTGTAAAACGAAACCCCAAAAGTGTTAGGCACTAGAGGGGTTTCTCAGCAAACAAGGAAAAGAAAAAAGTTTAGAAAGTAACTTTAAAATCACTTGCAATATCATCATCTTGATTTGGTATGTGCATAATCACATTAAATGTATTTCTTTTAACATTATAAGTCATTGAATCCATTATACAGCTTACTGGCTCTCTTAAAACAGAAGATCCAAAATTGATCCAAATTTTATTATGTAATCCAATAGGATCATTTTCTAAATTATACAAAGATCCTTCATATCTAATTAAATGAGATCTATAATCATTAATTACTTGTTGTGTAATAATTTGATCAATAGATTTTACAAAATTAGAATTATCATCTCTAGGGCGTATAAATTCAGAAACCTGGACATTTCTATAATTATTAGATGAAAGCTGTATGCCATCTAAGCTTAAAACACCAGTAACATTACTTGCTGAACTTCTTACTCTTTGATATTCAAAGCCATCAATATCGGCAAAAAATTCAGTTCTTTTATTGTTTTCAAATCTTTCATAATACAGCTCAATGTTATCATAATAAATTCCATTCAAACCAGTAGCTACTTGAGTATATGGTTCATATAAATCAATAGTCAATTGCCCAGTAATTGGAAAAGTTGGTAAATCATAAGTAAATTTTTCCCAAGTATTATTAGAGTTTGATTCTTGTATATTAGTTGTAACTGTTGTGGTCCATGTTTGATCACTAGATTTATAATAATAGGTTGGACCTTGTGGTGGTGGTGCATCTGGATTTGGTCCTAATCTTATCTGCCATCTAAAACTTAAATCTTGAGCATTTGAATTTGCATCCATATAAGAATTTATACAAAATTTATATGCTAAATGTGCTGAATTATATGCATCTATTGTTTTAGATATTGTCTTTCTAGTGCCAGTTTCATTTGTTTGTGTTTGTGTATTTTCATAACTTTTTCTGCCTTGTTTAGCAAAAGTAGTTGAAATGGCACCTGGTGATGTTGTGCTAGTAGATGAGTATGTGGTCCAACCAGCAGTATCATTTTCAAACCCAGCATTAGTTATATAATTAGTGCTTAAATATTGACTGGTTTGGTGCTTTATGTTATATTGATTTAATGGTCGCAAATACTCTTTTGTAAGATTATTATCAATAGGTTGTAAATTTAATGGAACTTGCTTTAAGACATTGATATTAGATGCTGACTGATATGTGCCTTGATAATTATATATAACAAACTTAGGCAATTCAGTACCATTTGTAACTAAATTACTAGCTTCTGATGCTCTAATGCCAGTTGGAACAGTACCACCTTGAGCAGTTGATGCACTTGCATTTTTAACAGCTTGTCCAGAATAGCTAGAATTATTTATTATATACCATCTACCATAACTCTGAAATATCCTAGCGTTAGTAATTTTTAATATTTGATCTAAAACAAACTTTGCATTGTTAATATTATATTTATCCTTTTGTAATGTATATGGCGATATGTTTAAAACATCATAAATACTATAAACAGTAGATCCAGGATTTAAAATATAAATATCTTGACTAACATAAATATCTAGTTGTAAATCTAAATTATTTAAGCAATTAGTAATCCAATATCTGGCAGTTTGTATTGATGCTGATGATGTGTCAAGAGGCATGTCAAATGCATCTAATGTGCCTAAGCCATCAAATGCAGTCAAAGTTATTGGAAATGGAGTAGCAGTAACAGCTTCTTTAAATTGATCTACTACAAGCCATCCTATCCAATATGTTTGATAATTATTAGAGCTATCCTTATAAGATATTTTAACCTGATATTCTCTTTCATCTGATGCATAAAAATCATCATAACTAACAGTATCTGTAACTAATAAATTTAAAGTGCATTGTGATCCCTTAATTGGTGAATAAAAATTGTCATTACTTTCCCAAGTTATTTCACATGGATCTTTAGTTGCAACAATAGGATAAATTGTTCCAGAGCTGCTATAATTTTTTTTTAAAATTTCTATTTTTTTCCCATTTTCTAAATCATCAGAAAACTCTAATCTATATTTTACATTATATGCCATTATATAATTCTGTTTCTGTTGCTGTTTGCTCTTTGTAATACTACTACTAGATCTTGTCCTTTTAAGGTAAATTGTCCGCCTACTTGTACTTGAGCAGCACCTCTATCTCCAATCATTGATTTTAGCTTATCTAAGGGAGCAACCACCTCTGGATTTGATCTAGCACCTGGATACTCTCCGATAGTCGCAAGAGTTGGTGTTGTTACAATACCACCAGAAGCTAGTTCAATTCCACCAGTACCCTTGTCGCCACCACCTAAGCTAATACCAGTTAAAGCTCCAAATATGCCAGTAAAACTTGTAGCAATACCTTTAATTTGAGTTATACCAATACCGCCTAATAATGTACTTAAAACCAATGCTGCGGCTGCTGCTGCAATTAATTTTTTAATCATTGGCACCAAAGCACTCGTAATTGATTTAATAAAACTTTCACCTTTTGCAATTGCATCAAATGCTTGACCAAAAGCAAATACAAATTGTTCACCTAACTCTCCAATAACACCATCAAGCTCAAAAAACTTTTCTTTTGTTACTGTTGTTTTATCGCCAATTTGTTTCATGTACTCACTTAATAAACCAACCCACTCTGGTAAACCGCCCTCACCGCCACCACCTGGACCAACATTAAACCACTCAAAAAAGCTTGAAATTTTACTTTTTAAATCAGTAAAAGAGCTTTCAATTTTTTCTTTTGATGTGTATTCCAATCTATTACTTAGTGCATTACCAATAGCAGTACCAGCTAAATCACCAATGTCCTCACCTAGTTTTTTTGTTATATCTTTTGATTTTTGAAACCCATCTTTGATGGCTAACTGCATTCCAATTGGATTAAATTTGTTTTTAGCCACCTCAAAAAGAGTTGCAAAACCATTAATTAATTGATCAACACCAGCTTTCATTGTTAATATAGCAGTTCCGAAAACAACTTTTATAGCTTCAATTAACATTCTAAACTCAAGCGAGTTGTTATACAAGTCAACAAACTTATTAGATAATTCTACTACTGTATCTATTATGCCATCCCAGTTTTTATATATTACAAAAGCGATTGCAGCCAAACCAGCCACAACAATGCCTATTGGACCAGATAAAAAAGCTAAAGCAGTTGCAAGTTTCCCTAATATAAACAATGCTGGACCTAATGCACCAACTAACAACCCAGTTGTAATTATAATACTTTTAGTTTTACCATCTAAGCTAATAAACTCAGACACTAAAGTGTTTAATTTAGTAACTATTTTAGTAAATGCTGGTAATAATAAATTACCAAAAGATTGACCAAGTTGTTTTGTGCCTTCTGTAAATATCCTCATTTGGTTTGCAGCACCTCCAGATGTTCTTGCAAAATCACCTTGAGCATTCGTGGTTTGTGATAAAATGTAGGCAAATCTTAAATTAACTTTTTCAGCTTGAGTCATGTCTTTAACATTCTTTTGAATGCCCTCAGATAGTGCAAACGCCTTTAAGTTTGCCTCAGTCATTACAATTCCTAATTTTTTCAATGATTCTGTTTCACCAGTAAAAACACCAGCCAAAGCAGTTGTAGCTTGATCAATACCTATGTTTTTAAAAGATGCTAAATCTCCAGCTAAACCAACCATTGATTTACTCATGTCAGCAGCTTGTTTTTTATTGATACCCATTGATGTTGCCATATCACCAAAAAGAGCTGCCATGTCTAATGCTGAACCTTCTGCAATACCAAATTCAGTTAAAGTCGTTTTAGCAAAGCTTTTGACTGCTTTAGAAGATGATCCAAATGCTACATTTACTTTATTTAAACTTTCTTGGAAATCACTTGCTAATTTAATTGCCGCACCACCAGCTAAGGCAATTGGTCCAGTAGCAAATATTGTTAAACTTTTACCAAGATCGCTTGTTGTTTTGCCAAATTTTTTTAATTTTTTACTAGCACTATCTAATGATCTATTTAATTTAGATGAATCACCAATAATGTTAACTCTTAAATCGTTATTTGCCATAAGTAGATTTTTATGTAAAAATACAAAAAAAATAAGCCACTTATTTTAGCGACTTTTTCTTTTCAATTAATTTTTTAAATAATAACATTTCAGCTTTGGTTGATTTAGGTTTACCTCTTTCTAAATAAACATCTTGAGGCAATGGGAAAAGTTTATCAGGTGTAATCATTTGTGCTTTTTTTTGACAATTTATATTGTATAACATTGCTGCTAAATATCTTGTCTGCTCCCATTGTAAATTACATCTAATCATGTGAGCTTCACCTAGCAAATGATTTTCCTTCCAAGTATTAATCCAAAACGAATCTGGATCTATGCCAACTTGACCAATGTAAAAATCAAGTAAACTATCCCAATCTAGTTGGCTACTTACTTTCCCTCTTTTGTTTGCTTAGTAGTTTTTTTGATATTTCTTGCAACGCCCATGTTAAGATCATTACCAAGTATTCTTGATTCCATCATTGAATTTACAATGTCATTTAGTTTATCAGCTTCAATATCTTCAAGCCACATACCAACTTTAAATTCGTTATATGTTATCTCGTTGCCTTGTTCTTGATCATTTGCCAATAAACCAGAATACACTAAACCTATGATTGCCTTTATAGAAATACCATCTTTAAAAACATCGCCAATATTTGACAATGGTACGTTTAAAAATTCAGTAAAATTTGACCAGAAATTCATAGAAAAATGCATAGTTCGCATTTTGCCGCCTATTTTTAAGGTATAGTAACCTCTTTTCTTGTTTGCCATAATTATATATATATAAGGGCATAGCTCCTTAAACTACACCCAATTATTTTTAAAATTTGATTGTTATGTTTTTGAGATAGCTCCAGTAACTGTAATAGATCCAGAGAAACTTACTGGTGATTCCATTTCAGCACTCATTTCAACTGAATTTAAAAATCCCTCTCCGCTATATACAGCATCCCCAGATACACCAGTTCCAAATGACCAATCAACCTTAGTACCAGCTATTAAAAGATCTGCTGCTTGAATAGCATTGTTTGCATGATCATAATTTACTAACCCCTCGAAACTAATTTCACCACTTTTAACTCCAGAAATTACCTCTTGAAAACCAGCACTTGTTTTTGTTGTAGCTTCTGGTAAATCATTTGATAGAGAAAGTGTACAAGATGTTGAATGACCTAAAACTGCTGGTGTTGAGCCATCAGCTGCAAATTTTAACAATAAACTGGTCCCATTAAATACTCCTACTGTTGGCATAATATATATTTTTTTATAATTAACTTAAATTTAAAACAAATATACAAATAAAAAATTTATACATCTTCCCAATCTTTTGCTAGATCTTCCCACTTACTAAATACATTTTCCCATGTCAAACCAACAGTTGCATCAGTAATTGAAAAAACACCAGTAAGATTTATTTGTAGATTAAAACTGGTGGCAGTTTCAAACTCAGCTGTTTCATCAATTGATTGTATAAATCCCTCACCTCTTAATACAAGTTTTGTATTTACTGGATCTTTAAAATAAAATACAGCTTTTTGTTTAAGGATCATCATATCTGTTAAATCCTCAAAACTTAGAGTGTCATTATAATCAGTTAAGCACTCACAACTTACAGTACCGCTTTTAACGCCAGGAATTACCTCTTTCCAGCCACCACTATCTTTATTAGTAGATTCTGGTAAATCAACATTAATATTAAAGCTAGTGCTTTTAGAATGCCCTACAACTGTTGTATCTTTTAATAACAGAAAGCTAGTGGCATTAATAAGTGCCATTTTATTCCTCTATTGGTGTAATTTCGCCAGTATCAATATTTAAAGAACCTTTGCCATATTTATCTTCAATCTCTTTAACTTTGTCTTGTTGCTCTTTAGATGCTTCACTAAATGCATCAACAAGTTTGTCTAATGAATGATATGCAATATATCTTAAACCGATTTCAGTTGCAATTTGGTTTGGTTTTGCTATTGATTCTCTTAATTCTTTTAATTCTTTTTCTTCTAGTTTGCTCATTTTATTATTTATTTAATTATTAATTTATTGGCTATCCCAGTCAGGATGTAAATACTCATCTACTGGATTTTTTTGTAATTCAATTGATTTATCTAATGATGATTTCATTTGGTCAAAATCAAGTATATTATTTAACCATCCAATTACATCATCTTTTTGTAAATCAGAATATTGTATAAATGGAGCTTCAGGATCTAATTGAACCTCAGTACATCCAACATCAACAGCTCTTAATTTTTTTTGTTCATCTGGATTATCATCCTCAGCCATTAATGTCCAATGAACATTGTAAATAACATTTTGTAAATCACCCTCTTGTATTTTAGCATCAAGTTGATTTATTTTCCAAGAATATGTATTTGCCATAATATTAATTTTTTACAAATTTAGTAATTTTTTAACAACTTCCAGTTGCAATTATTAATCCATTATTTCCAACTTGCATCCATGAACCACTCGGTGATCCACCAGTAGTGTATATAGCATAGTAACCAGCCGCTGCTACTGTTGTTCCAGTTTGTGTTGTATATGCTGTATATATATTTAAAGAACTTGGCACTAAATTATTAGCATCATCATGATAATATGTATCAAAAGGTATAGCAAAGGCACAAGCATTACTACTAGATGAACTGTTATAATTAAACATAAATGCAGTTCTTGGTGGGTTTTGATCGTATAAACTAAACTCACTCATCTGCAAAGGATTCGCACCATCTGGTCGGTTATTTATTGGATTTGCTAATGCAACTGCTGGATAACTCCTACCAGATCCACTAGAATTACCACCACTTAATCTTTGTATATCCGACATATATATTGGTGGTGCTATATAAAAACTTGATGTGTAACCAGCTCCAGTTCTTTCCCTAGCTGTTTTTAGCATTGATATTTCATCATTGGCAATATTCGGACAAGGCATAATTTATTTTTTTAATTGTTTTATTTCTTGTTTTAAACTATCAACCTCAGCTTTTAATTCTTTTATAGCTTCTATAAACACACCAGCTATATTACCATAAGCAACAGAATACATATCATTTTCATCTTTACTTACAACCTCTGGCAACACTTTTAAAACTTCTTGAGCAATTACACCAACTTTAGTTGATTTATCATCAATGTCTTTTCTATTGTATGTTACACCTCTTAATTTAGTAACTGTATCTAAAGCATGATTAACAGTATTTATGTTTTCTTTTACTCTTTTATCTGAAAATGCAATTACATCACTTGATGCTCTTATATCACCCTCTACATCTAATTTATAACCTGGGTTTATGTTTCCAACCGCCAAATATCCATTAGAATGATTTAGTTGTATTCTTTTGGTTAATCCACTTGTTGTACCATTAGCAATCTGTAAATTCCCACCATTATCTTGTCTGATTAGTGTGCCAGTGCTACCATGTCTAAACACCATAGCTGGATAATTATTTTCATTTCTAAGTGTTAATGTTACATAACCCCAACCATTAAAAGAATCATGTTTTCCACTTACATCTAATCTTGATGCTGGTGCTGTAGTTCCAAATCCATAATTAGCACCACTATTAAAATAACTATCTCTGTTTGCAGTACTTTCTATTAACACCCTTACAATACCATTATCTCTTCTTAATCTCATGTCTGGTGTGCCATCACTATTTACCCAAAATCCACTATCATTAGTTCCACTATGAGCCGCAGTATCTAACATAAATGGCCAGCTATTACTCGCCGCATTTTGAGCATAATATCTTTTTGCATTTACTTGTGTTGTAAATCTAGCATCGCCAGTAACATCTAATGTATATGCTGGTGATGTTTGATTGATTCCAACTTTTAAATCTTTGGTAAAAGTCATTAAAACAGATTCACTGTTATAAGGTGATGCATGACCAGAGCCACGATAAATGTAAAATTTATTATCAGCTGAACCATGCCTAGAACTAAACGACCATTTTACACCTGTCCAAGTTCCTTGAGTACCAGCGGCATTATCTGCAAATAAAATATCAGAGGGGTATGAGCTACCATTTGAGTCAATTCTAATAGTTGCACGACCAGATAAATTCCAATCTCTACCCATCCTAACACCTTTAACATCTAATGGAGCTGTCGGTGATGTCCAATTGCTACCTATACCAAGATAACCGCTAGTAGTTAATGCCATTTTAGTTGAACCACCATTATAAAATTGAATGTTATTAGCTGATTGTTGTACTAGGTATAATGTGTTATCACCACTACCGCCATAACCAACATACCCTTGAACTGAACCATTATTTTTTCTAAATTGCATATAATTACTGCCAGTATCATTTACTGCATATAAAGAAACTGTCTCAGCACCAGCATTGATTTTCATTCTAGTATCTTGAGTATTAACTCTAAAATCTAAAAGGTTGCTCGAATGGTTATAAACAACAGCACCAGAAAAAGGAGTAGCAGCATCACCAAAATAAATGCTTGAATAACTTGTACCAACAATATTTATTGCTGATTCACCACTATTTTCAACAATCATACTACCATAGTAGCTATGTGATAAACCAGCAACAGCAGTAGTTTGAACATGCAAAGTGGTTGCTGGGTTGTTTGTGTTAATACCAATTTTACCATCATTTTTAACAACTAATAAGTTATTGCCAGAATTTGTGTGAAAGTTAAATGAACCATTACTAGAATAAAAGTTAGTTGCATTAGCACCACCATAACTTGTATATGTACTTGAATTTACAAAAATATACATATTACCAGTTGGAGTTTGCCATTGTGATTCAGCATAAGAATTGGCACCAGATTGTTGTATTCTAAAAATTGTACCAGAACCAGATTTTTTAACGTGCAAATTAACGCCTGGGTTGTCCTCGCCCATGCCAATAAATCCATTATTTTTAACTACTAATCTTGCAGTTGGAAAACCACTTGTACCAGCATCAACATTTAAACTTATAAAAGAACCAGTGCCTTCTCCATAGACATCAACTAGAGCTGCGCTATCGGCTGTAAACCTTTGCCATGAACCAGTAGGTGAATCGTAAACATTTGCACCAATAATAATTCTTTGTGAATTATCACTTGATTGTATCATTCCACCATCATTAACACCATCACCAATCTGTATTGAACTATGCCCACCAGTATCAACAGTTAATCCAGTATTATTAGTTGCAGTTTGAAATGCACCAACACCAGTTCCAATTAAAACACTACCATTGGTTTCAAATTGCATTTTTTTTGTAAGTGTGCCAGTATCAGCACCACCAACAATTTGTAATCTATTATTATTATCATGCCTAATTAGATGCCCATTATCGCCATGTCTAAATACCATAGCTGGGTAATTGTCTGGGTGTTCAAGTGTTAAACACACATATCCATAATTACCAAATGAATCACCACTTTGTCCTCTAACATTTAATGCTGAATTTAAACCAGCATCACCAACAGTTACTTTAGCACCCCCAGCACCTAATAGTATTTGCGTACCATTATTAAAAACATCAATAGCTCTTTTTTGACCAGCACTATTATCCCAACTAAACCAAGTAGAAACTCCAGTACCAATACCAAATGCAAAACCATCTGTTGAATTTTGTACATAAAATGAGTTGTCAGATAAATTTCCACTATTCCAATTACTCCATAATTTTGTATTACCTATAACTTCAAACTTTGCCGCTGTTGTAGTACCGCCAATGACTAAACTACCACCATTTAAATAAGACATCCCACCACTATAAATTTGTGCTTTAACACTACCAGAATCTGATAATTGTAAAATGCCTAAATCACTAGATGTTGCACTTGAGCCAGTTCCTAAAAAAACAATTTGATTACCTGTACCAGTTTTTATGATATTTAAAGCAGCAAATTGATTAGCTTTTTTAATTGTTATACCCCTAGCTGGATTTGTTTCGCCAACACCAAAATTACCATTAACAGCACTAACATAACTATTGTCTGTTGATGAAATGTTATAGTTAGCGTTTTGAGTATCTACAATCGCAACAGCAGTACCGCCACCTCCAATATTTAATTGTGTTGATGTTAAACCATTATTATATTGTAAATATAAAGCGGCATTTCTTTTACATATTGTAGCCGAACCACCATAACCAAAACCATCACCAATAGTTATTGGAGTTGTTGTACCTTCAAACCTTGCTGAATCAGAAACGCTTAAATTTCCAGTTAAATTTGTAGCACTTAAACTTGTAGTTCCAGATATTGATACGTTTCCAGAAAAATTGGCACTTAAATCATTATCAATAGTAAGAGCAGTATATCCACTCGGTAAAGATGTTCCAATAGTTGCCTCACCAGCACCAGTTGCATTTTCTGGGGGATCAATAATAAATTCTATTGCTTTACCAGATGAAGCAGCGTTACCCCAAAATAATAAACCAGCTATGTTACCCCAATTTTCATTTTGTGCATTTGATGCTCTTAAATAATTAGTGCCATCCCACCTTAAGTTAGTTCCAACCCAAGATTTCCAAGTGCCATCTGTTGTTGACCATAATGAAACTGCTCTTGAGTAACCAACATTCATTCCATGCCCACCAACTGTAAACATACCAGAATCAGTGTCTATTGGTTTAGATTGAAAATCTTGAAATGATTGTAAAGTTGCACTATTAATTGTATAACCTTCAGAGTTCATGTTACCAACTAAACTAGCGTTATTGCTAGTTAATGTTAGTGTTAATGAACCACCTGACCAAAAATTGATGTCATCACTATTATACATATTAAATGACAAAGCTGGTTGTCCAGCTCCTGATCTATTTGAGCTATTCCTCCATATTTCACCAAAACCACTATCATTATACCATACTCTACTTACATAAGCATTTGCACCATCACTAGTGTTTTTTTGTTTATTAAATATTGCACCATTTCTAGCTCCAGTATGTATTAAACCTTCTT
>WLWG01000676.1_pt1 | contig 34072 bp, 25 predicted proteins | sample 6712871 | NCBI WGS metagenome assembly WLWG01 (sample SAMN12718693, study PRJNA515312) | sponge metagenome | isolation source: marine sponge | host: Mycale hentscheli | place: New Zealand: South Island, Marlborough, Capsize Point | collected 2003-05-01
TTAATTATTATGTAGGTGGACAACTTACAAACGTTAAATATCGTGATGCTCGTAAAAACTTTAAGTTATATAAAGGAGCTGAAAAAGTATTTTATAATATAGACAATACTGTAGGTCATGATTACTGTATCATTGTTGAAGGTGAGATGGATGTCTTAGCTTTACATGAAGCAGGAATTACGAATGCAATATCAGTTCCAAACGGAGCTACATTAAATTCAAACAATCTAGACTATCTAGACAACTGTATAGATTATTTTGATGATAAGGATAAGATAATTATTGCAGTTGATTCAGACGCGCCGGGACAAGCCCTACAGGCTGAATTAATACGTAGGCTTGGAGCTGAGATATGCTACATAACTACATTTGATGATTGTAAAGATGCAAATGAATATTTAGTTAAGCATGGATCTAAAGAGCTATTGTCACGCATTACAAATGCAAAACCTGTACCTCTTGAAAACGTTACAACGTTTAGAGACATTGAAGATGAAGTTACAGACTTTGTACGTAATGGCTTTAAAAAAGGTTTTCAAATAGGTTTAGATAACTTCGATGAAATATTTAGCACATACACAGGACAGTTTATAACAGTCACGGGTATACCTAGTTCAGGTAAGTCAGATTTTGTAGATCAAATGTGTGTAGGCTATAATAAAGAATACGGATGGAAGACAGCATTTGCATCTCCTGAGAACGCACCAACATATTTACATGCACATAAGTTAATGCGTAAAGTATGGGGTGATATGCCTAACAAAGGCGATATCGGTGGAGACAAATGGAACCAAGTAGCTGAACACGTTAATGATAGTTTCTTTTTCATTGATATGGAACGTTACACTCTTGAGTCTGTATTGCGTAAAGGAGCTGAGCTAGTTAAACGTAAAGGGATTAAATGTCTTGTTATTGATCCGTTTAATAAGGTTAGAGACGTTGACTGCACAACAGAGGACGTTAACCGTTACACAATGGAATATCTAACTAAGATTGAAACCTTCGCTAAAAAATACGATGTGTTAGTTATGATTGTAGCGCATCCAACTAAAATGTATAAAAACCAAAATGGTAAAATTGAAGAACCGACTATGTACAATATTAAAGGCGGTGGCGAGTGGTACGACGCTAGCTATCATGGTCTTCTCGTACATCGTGATTATGAGCTTAAGACAACTAAGGTTAAAGTTCTTAAAGTTAAGTTCCAAAACCTCGGTGAAAATGGTGCTGAAGCGCATTTCAAATGGGAGCCAAGATCAGGATGCTTCATACCGGAAGTAATACCTGAAATGGAAGAGGCTATGCCATGGGAGTAAAAACTATAAATTGGAAACATCCATTATGGAATAAAGAAAACACTGAAGCATACCGATGGTGTATAAAACATGGTGTGAAAATATACTCCGTGCCTTGCGGTAAAGGTTTTAACAATAAAACTTGTTGGATAGAGGTAAATGTAAACGGAAGAAAACAACAAAGTCCAAATACTTATGGTCCAACAGAATTATGGCCTAAAGTTATGGAATTATATAAATTTTATTATGATAAAAACATTCGCAAATAAATTTAAAAACGCCAATGAAGCATTTGAATACTGGTATCAGTGTATAAATATGTATGGCACAGAATTTGCAGGCACAAAAGCTTTGTTTAATGTAGGCTTTCAAATGGATAACCCAAATGAAGTTGATATTAAATCTAGTTTTCGTAATTGGAAAAAAGACTATGCATCAGCAGAGTTTCAATGGTATTTAACAGGTGATCCTAATGTTAGTAAGCTAGGAGATATATACGGTAAAGTACCTAAGATATGGACTAAGATGGCTAATGAACTTGGTCAAGTTAATTCTAACTATGGAGCTCAATGGGAAAGACGTGGTCAATTAGACAAAGTTATAAAAATGCTAAGACGTAACCCAGACACTAGACAAGCTACGATATCTATATATGATGGCAAAGAAATGGATCAATATAAATATGATACACCTTGTACTTATGCAATACAGTTCACAGTTGTAAACGATAGACTGAATATGTGCGTGACAATGCGATCTAATGATCTCTGGTACGGTTTCTGCAATGATCAGTATTGTTTTGCAAGACTGCAACAAATAGTCTCAGAGGAGACAGATTATGAATTAGGATCATATTATCATTTCGCACACAACTTACATTTATATACTAAAGATCAAGATAAATGGCCTGAAACACCTGATAATCTGTTACAAAGAAAAGCTAGAATTTATGGATGATAAAATAGAATATTATTTGTACCATATTCCGGGTAAAAAAATAGGGGTAACGCGTAATCTTATATCTAGAGTTGTTGATCAGCAAGGCTACAACTTAGACGAAATAGAAGTTCTAGATCAAAGCTCAGATATCGATTATATATCTGAACGCGAGTTAGAACTTCAACAGTCTTACGGCTATAGGGTTGATAGACAAAAATACAAAGACTTATATATTAATAAAATTAAATTAAATACAATGAAAATCAACGCAACAGAGCAAACATCAACATTCCCAGTTCCATTAAGCAAATTAAAAGGAAGGCTAATGGATGAAATGGGTAAAGAGTGGGAAACACTATATGGCAAATTCCAGGTCAGTAAACACACATTAGATTGGTTAGTTAAAAATGCTAGAACATCAATGTACGACGCTAATAGATGTTACATTTACAATAAAGCTTTCTTTGAAAAATTCGTAAATGCAAAAAAGAACGACTATAATGAGTATCTCAAACAGAAGTTCAATCAACAAGCTGAAGCTAACGAAAATCGTTTCGATAAAATCAGAGATTGGGCATCGAATAGAGGCTTATACGATAAAGGAGACACGAAAACGCAATTTGCTAAACTCATGGAAGAGTCTGGCGAACTAGCTAGAGCTGTGCTTAAAGATGATAAACCAGAATTTGTAGATGCTATAGGTGATATGGTTGTGGTACTTACAAACTTAGCTTATTTAGGTGGTACTAATATTGAGCACTGTATTGATTCAGCATACGAAGTGATTAGAAAGAGATCTGGTAAAATGGTTAACGGAACATTTGTAAAAGATGATAAGTAAAGAGATAACATTTAGAGATCCAGTTGTTGAAGCCGTAGTAGACAAGTTTGTATCGCGATCAGACGTAGGTTTTGAAAAGTATAAAAGAACATTACATGATGAGAGAACACAAGGTCATAAAGACTTAACTGGTTATCTTAACGATGTACAAGAAGAACTTATGGATGCTATATTATATATTCAAGCAGCTAGAGAAGAACTAACAGACTTAAAAAAATATAATAAGTCTGCTGCTCAAATGGATATGATAGATCAACATGGCACGTTTTAAGCGTAAGTGTGGACCTGTTCGAGCTAAAAAAGTAACTGTAGATAACATAGATTTTAAATCAGGACTCGAAGCTTATATGTATAAAGCTTTGAAGAATGCTAACATAAAAGCAACGTACGAGGGGACAACATTTGAATTAGTCCCCTCATTTGTCTCAGTTAACGACAGTTATGAAAGAACAGGAAACGGAAAAGGAGAGTTTAAGTATAGGGGTAATAAAAATGTGCTTAACATTAAGTATACGCCTGATTTCATTGGCGCTAACTTTGTCATTGAATGCAAGGGTAGACCTAACGAGTCTTTTCCTTTGCGCTGGAAATTATTTAAAAAGCTCATGGCACAGGACTATCCGAAAACAACGTTATATAAACCACAAAATCAAAAAGAATGCGACGAAACGATAAAGCTGATTCTTGGAAATCAAAAGAACTAGCTCGTAGGAAATATTATGAAAGGCAAATTAATAAATTTATTAACTGGAGTATAGAGCAGAAAGGTTATTTAAAATATAGAGAGTTAATAGAATATCAAGAAAAATATAAAAACCAAAATGAAAGAAAGTAAATTACTTGAAATGCAAAATAAAATTACTGCGTTAACCAATGTAGCACAACAAATGATAAGTGAAATTAACCATTTAAGAGATTTATCTGTAGGCACTTTAGAGACCGTTAAACTTCTACCGGGCTATGAAGAAGCTATAGAAACATTAAAATCTAATTTAACTAAAGAAAAAGAAAAGAAAAAGTTAGAAGTATAATTATTTAAAGATTACTATATGGAGTTATCAAATGAAATATTATCCGACATCACTGTGCACATGAAATATGCTAAATATATTCCTGAGCTGAATAGACGTGAGTCATGGGATGATTTAGTTACCAGGAACAAGAACATGCACATTAAAAAGTATCCTGCGTTAAAAGAAAATATAGAAGAAGTTTATAGATTAGTTTATGATAAAAAGATTTTACCAAGTATGCGATCGCTTCAGTTCGGAGGTAAGCCGATTGAAATATCACCTAATCGTGTCTATAATTGTGCTTATCTACCTATCGATCATATTGACTCGTTTAGTGAGGTAATGTTCTTACTGCTTGGTGGTACTGGTGTAGGTTACTCTGTACAGAAACATCACGTACAAAACTTAGAACCAGTTAATAAACCATATGCAAAAAGAACTAGAAGATTTTTAGTTGGAGACTCCATAGAAGGTTGGGCAGACGCTATAAAAGTTCTTATGAAGTCTTACATGGGAGATAAAAGACAATCAACAATTGACTTTGACTTCTCTGATATAAGACCTAAAGGAGCACAGTTAGTAACATCAGGAGGTAAAGCTCCTGGTCCTCAACCATTAAAAGAATGCATACTTAAAATAACAGGCATATTAAATAGCAAAGAGTCTGGAGAGACATTATCTACTATAGAAGTACACGATATTGTTTGTCATGTAGCAGACGCAGTCTTAGCTGGTGGTATACGTAGAGCAGCGTTGATTAGTTTATTCTCTGCTGATGACGATGAAATGATAGCGTGTAAATCAGGTAATTGGTGGGAAACAAATCCACAAAGAGGCCGTGCTAATAACTCAGCATGCTTAATGAGACATAAGATTACTAAAGAATTTTTTATGGATCTGTGGAAACGTGTAGAGCTTAGTAACGCTGGTGAACCAGGTATTTACTTTAATAATGATAAAGACTGGGGAACTAATCCTTGTTGCGAAATAGCACTAAGACCTTATCAGTTCTGTAACTTATGTGAAGTTAATGCTTCTGATATTGAATCACAAGAAGACTTAAACATGAGAGTAAAAGCTGCTGCATTTATAGGTACACTACAAGCTGGCTATACTAATTTTCATTACTTAAGAGATGTATGGAGAGAAACTACTGAAAAAGATGCGTTGATAGGAGTGTCAATGACAGGCATAGGATCAGGCGTTGTACTTGGTTATGACATGACTAAAGCAGCTGACGTAGTTAAAAGAGAGAACTCAAGAGTTGCAAAACTTATTGGGATTAATTCTGCAGCCAGATGCACAACCGTGAAGCCTGCTGGGACGACATCTCTGGCATTAGGAACATCATCTGGTATTCACGCATGGCACAACGATTATTATGTCCGTAGAATCAGGGTCGGTAAAAACGAAAGTATATACAATTACTTAGTAAATAACCATCCTGAGCTTATTGAAGATGAGTATTTTAGACCTCATGACACTGCTGTAATTAGTATACCGCAAAAAGCTCCTGAAGGTGCTATTATGAGAGATGAATCACCGTTTGAATTACTTGAACGTATAAAGAAAGTTGCTACAGAGTGGGTAAAGCCAGGTCACAGAAAAGGATCTAACACTCACAATGTATCTGCTACAGTTAGCTTAAAACCAGAGCAATGGAACTTTGCTGGCGAATGGATGTGGAATAACAGAGAACACTACAACGGTTTATCTGTTTTACCATATGATGGTGGTACTTATACTCAAGCTCCTTTCGAGGATATTAGCAAGTCTACATATGAGTATATGATGAAGTCATTAACGGAAATTGATTTAACTAATGTTACAGAAACTGAAGACAATACAGATCTTTCTGGTGAGCTTGCTTGTGCTGGCGGTGCTTGTGAAATTAACTAGCTGTAATAAAATAACAAATAAAGAAAAAGTATTTACTATAAAAAAAGGAAGACATAGGTCGACATATGCTTTAAACTATAGTAAAGACACAGTGTTCGGTTGGAACATTGAATTTGATTCAAGTGCTATCTACAAAACTGTGGATAGCCTTAATCAATTAGACATTAATAAATTAATAGGGTGGAGTGATTGCGGAAGTAATCATATGGATAATTCTATACGATTTGGCTGGAGATGGTTAAACGACAGTTTAGAAATACACTGGTTTAAACATGAGCTAGGAGAATTTAGTTTTGATTTAATCAAAAGAGTTACTTTAGAAGAGTCTCATTACTATGAGCTTACGATATCCACTTGGGATTATAAATTATCTGTAGACGGAACTTATGTACATGTACCTAGAAACTGTCCACGGGAATATAGAAGATATCAGTTGTATCCTTATTTTGGCGGCCAAGAATCTGCACCACACGATATTAAAATATCTATATCTTCTAAGTAATTAAATGTAGTATCAATAGAACTTTGGTAATTAGCGTATTGAAAATCATCGCTAAAGAAACAAGGTTCAACAGCTACGCAAGAGTTAAATATAAATAATGCGATAATAGTAAGTAATAATTTTTTCATAGTTTTAGTTTAGTTTAAGCTACAATTACACAGCTAGTCAACTAATTACTACATCTTACATTATCTTAATGTTAAATAAAAAGGGGACCTCGTTTTGAGATCCCCTTTTTTGGTTACAGGAACGTTGGGTATGGTGCCCATTTTTTTAGTGTTCCTTAATTATTACCATTTAACTTTGTTTGCCCAATATGCTGCGCTAAAAACTCCTTTATCTATATTCTTTTTATGTCTAGCTCTAAAAGATCTTTTACGTGCTTTATCTTTTTCAGTCTTAGGGCTTTTACCTGCGCCTTTAACACCTACTTGTCCAAACCTAATAATCTTTTCTTTACCACCTTTACAAGCTTTTACAATATGTGATTTGCCCGATGGTCCAGATCCGTGAGATTGCTTCTTTGGTTTATTACAAGGCATTTTACTTTTATCTACTCTACCTGCCATTACTTTTTACTTTTAGGTAATGATTTTACTTTTCCATTTTCAGTACGAGCGTACCTATGTGTTTTTGTTTCCATACTTGGAATAAGTGTTCCACAGTATTTTCCTTTGCCGTATTTCCAGCATACTTTTTTACCTCTTGCCATGGTGTATTTCTTTATCTAATTGTTTTACATCTGTTTCTAACTCTTTAACTTTTAATTCTAGAGCTATTATATGACCCTCTGTCCATTGCTGCTTAAGATCATATTCTAATCTTTTAACTTCTGCAGGCGGTAACTTCTTTGCCTCTTCTATATCTGATTCTAAGGTATAGTACATTCCCATTATTGTCGATGTAAAAACAACTATACTTATAATTGTTTTTAAATCTAGTTTGAATTCAGTATTTTCACCTATTTTCATCTTCTTTTCTTGTAAGTTGTTTTCCTTTTTTTATATTTTGTTTTTGATTTCTTAATAGTACCTCTTGGTATTACAACTTCTTTCTTTGATGATTTATAACCACCATCCTGCACTTGCCATGAAGGCCAACCTAATATCATAGCTACTGATTGCCATGCTTCGTTGTTCTCGTCAAATGCATGCTTTACATTTTCAGTTTTAGTATACAACCTATCTAAAGGTATATTTGTAGTTGCGGCAATTACTTTTGCCAGTGATTCATAAGCTGGGTTATCTAAGCTAAATCCTTTGTCAAACACTTCAGCTCTACGTTTTTTACTATCAAATGGATATGCGGCACCTTTAAATTTAGACATCTTACTTTTTATAGCTGGAGAAAAGTCTAATAGCTTTTGCCAAGCGTCTACATATTCTGGTCTATCTCTTTGTGACCTATCATACACATCCATAACTAAGTTTTTAAGAACTTGAACAGTAACACCTGCTAAACCTAAACCTCTTAAACTAGAATCTAGCATACCATTAGCAGACTTGAATAATGTTTTTTCTTCATCTGGATCTATTTCTCCATCACCCATGCCTAAAGCAAACAATCCTTGTTGTAATGCATTAAACATTAAGTTTTGAATAAAACCATAATAAGCTATTCTGGATACTCTAGTTCTATTACTTTGAGCTAAAGTTTTACCTTCTATCCTTCTCTTATTTGCTATATCTTGTATATCTCTTTTTTGAAGTCTTGCGTACTGCATCGGAGTATTAACGTATTGTAGTATCATCCTACCTAAGTCACCTGATTGTTGTTTAGATATCTTACTTGGGTCAGATGACTGTTGAGAAAGCTCAGATACTTTTCTAAACTCTTCCATAGCTTGTTTCTTAGCTTCAGCCTCAGTCTTTCCTTCGTTTTTCATAAGATCATTAATCCTATTTCTATAGAAAGTAGCACCACCAGTAGCTATAGCAAAGCTATCAGCAAATTTTGTAGGCGTATATCCTTTTTCAATAATATAACTTATAACAGCTTTAGCTTTATTCTTAGAAGTTTTAGCAGCATTAGCTATTTCAGACTCATTTATATTTAGTTTTAAACCGTTACGTCTATCTTTTAAGTAATCAGAGTTCATTAATTCTTTAAAATCAGCCCAATACTGAGGTTGATTAGCAAAAGCTTTACCTGCTTTTAGTGGATTGTTAAAACTCCAGTTAACAAAGTTAGCAGCTGATATAGTTTGTAGTACAGCTGATCTCATATTTAAGAACATAACAACACCAGTAGAATTATTAATGTAATCAAGAACCTGGTTACTAAGTTTGTTTCCTCCTTGTATTCTATTAGTGCCAGCTTTCATTCTAGATAATGCACTTTCTAATGACTCTCTATATTTTTTACCAAAAGCAGATTCTAACTTATTCATATTATCTTTAGAGAATATAAGATCTGCATTCTGCTGCCATGTTTCTAAATACTTACTTCGCTTGGTAGTGTTCAATAACTCCATCAAGTCGGTTGTTATAGTACCTGCTGCCCAGTTTTTACCTGGTTTAGAGTAACCGTCACCTTTAGTTATAGACAGTATTTGTTCAGCAAAAGCTTTAAGCTTAGCATCACCTTCTACTATGTCATTTAACTCTTTAAAATCAGACTTAGATAAACCAGGTATTTCTTTACCAGTCTTAGCCCATAAATATGTTCTTACAGCTTGTTCATTAGTAAAACCTGACTCAGTTTCTTTTCTTAAATCTTTAGGTACATCAAGTTGTTTTTTAAGCTCTTTAAAATCAGCCATTAGGTTAACTCTATCAGTAGACAAGTTCTCCATAGCTCTAGAGTAAGGATCAAATAAACTTTCTTTATAAAACTTTAAGTGAGCTTCTCCCTGTCTACCTTTACCTAAAGTAGGATATAATAACCCCATAAAATCCTCAGCTGATGGTGGTATAAAAAACTTCTGTCTCCTTGCTTTAGCACCTCTTAATTCTGCTTTAACATCGGAGAATATTTTCTCTCTTCCAATACCTTTAGATTCTTCTAATATTTTATTAAAGTCTCCTGACAAATCTTTTGATGCTAAAGCTTGTTGTGTTTGTGATTTAACATCTAATACTTCTAATGCATCTCTTACAGCTTTAACGTTAGCTTTATGATCATCAGCAAAATAAAAGTCATTATAACCTTCTGCAGCTTTACCAACTATCCAGTCTGATTTAGCAAATGGTGAACTATCACCTAATCCTTTTATATTTTCTAAAGGAATATCTATACCCATTTCCTTTAAGAAAGTATGAATAGCTTTAGCAGACTCTTGAGATCTTGCTGTTAAAACAAACATGTCTCTTTCTCCAGCTGCCTCTTTCATTTTTTTCATAACCTCAAACAATGGTCCTTTCTTGCCATCTACTACTTTGTTAAATTCTGAAAAATCCCAAACAGCTCCTTCAGCTAGCATTTTATCTCCTTTTTTAGCAAACTCTTCAGCAGTTAACTTACCTTTTTTACCATCAGGCATAGTATACAATACATTGCTTTTAGTTCTAGCTATAGTGTCATCAAAATCAAATACTCTAGCTTTCTTTATTTTTTTATCTTTTTCATTTGCTAATCTAAAAGCTTTATCTCTTTTATTTAGTTCATCTCTAATTTCTGAGTTACTTAAATCTTTACTAGCCATCTTAGATTCTGCAGCTAACTCTTTAGTTTCTTTTTCTACTCTTTTGTTTTGAGCAGTGTTTTCAAGTCTTTGTTTAGCTACAACTCCAGTTAAAGTTAATTTATTATATGGCGTGTTTTTAATTCTATCTAGTATAGTTTTAGTGGCATTATTTCTTATTACCTCTGCCATGTTAGCAGCTTCAGCAAACGTCGATTCTCTTAATGGTATTTGTTTATAAGCATCTTTACCTAAAAATATTAAATTATTAATATAATCCATCCTAGAAGCTCCTGTAAAATCTTTAAGCTCTCTACGCTGTTCGCTTATTATACCTTGATTATAGTCTTCAACCATTCTCTTAAGTTGAAGATCAACGCTTTTTTCACTTTGCTCTCCTTTAATAAACCTTTCCATCATTTTACCAAAGTTTTTAGTCATGGTAAAAAGTTCTGTTAAATGTTCATTATGTAATTCTTTAGTTAACTCTGGATTAGACCCTCTTAATCCTTCCATGGCAGCACTTTCTATACCTACTAATCCTTTTATCCCACCAATAGATCTATTGGTTTGCTCTAACATTAAATCTATTATATGATCTAAAGCTTTAGTTTTGTTTTTAGCATTTTTAATTACGTTTTTAGCAGCGTTATATATGTTTTGTAAGGCTGCTTTATTAGCATTTAAAACTGCATCTACGCTAGTTTGTCCTCTTCCAAGAACAACTTTAGCTGCTTCCGCTCTAAAATCTATACTACCTTCCGCTTTAGTAACTTTAGATTTACTAGCAGGAGCTGGTATAAATATTTCGCCTTCAATAGCAGGACCTTCGCCTATTAAATCCGCTTCTTTTTTGTCATATACTTTTTCTAAAAGTTCAATATAATTTCCTTCTTTTACACCATATTCCTTAAAAGTAAATTTTCTTTCATTAGTTCTTCCTCTATGATCTCCCATTCCTATAGTATTCATTATCATTTTTTGATAAGAAATAGGCAATGAACTAAATAATTCACCTTTAGGTATTAAATTTTTTACAATATCAAGGTAGTAAGGTTTAGATTTTTTAAAATTTTCTGATGAAGCTCTATCCTTAGCTGATCTATAAATAGTTCCTGGCATACTTGCTTTTAACTTTTTTCCATCATCAATAAAAGAAATCTCTTCACCCATGTATATTTCTTGAGTTTCTTCAATAGATCTTTCTTCTCTTCTTGCGATATCTTCTAAAGCTAAAGCTTCAAAAAAGTCTACATCTTTTTCTAGATTTAATTCTTCAAGCTTTTTTAAATCAGACTTTTTTAATCCATTTTCAATAGCAGCGTATAATCTAGCACCATCTAACTCATCAATTAATTTCTTTTCGTTTTCTATGTTAAGTCCTTTTTTAAGTCTTATTTTATCTTTTTCAGTTAATATTCTATTTTTATTAACTAAATCATATGCAGTTTGTAACCTTTTAGTTAATTCTTTAGAAGCCATAACATCAGATCTACCTTCACCTACTTTTACTGCTTCAGGTATTACTTCTCTTACTGTTTGATTAGTTATTATTCTACCTGTTTGTTCTACTAAAGCTTTTATTCTAGCGCTTACATTAGTATTTTTAACATACAAATTAGGATTACCTCTTTCAGTAATACCAAATAACTTTAAAAAATCAGCTGTTGATACGTCTCTTGCAGGCTTTTTAGTCCACGGAGTTAAATTATCTTTTCTAGTTCCTTTATTATAAAATGCTTCTAATAAAACGTTTTGTACTCCAGTCGCTTTATCTGGTCTAGTTACGTACTTAGGTTCGTCTTTAGTTCCTACATTAACTCTTTTATTTGTATGTTGCTTAGGTAATAACGCATAAAATAAATCAGGGTATCTATTTATAAATATTTGAGCATTCTTAACGTCTGGTTTAGTTAAGTTTCCAGGTTTTGGTTTAATACCAAACATTTCTTGCGTTTCTTTAGTTGCTAAATCTTTTAAACTTTTATAAGTCTCATCTTTAGTAAACTCATCTTGTAATTCTTTTTCAACAGGTATTTTACTTTTTATTTTATCTACTATAGGTTTAGCAGCATCGCCTAGTCTTTTGGAAACTACAATACCTTGTCTATCTACTCCTACACCTTCTTCTTTAGACATTAATAGTTCGTCAGGAGTAAGATCTGTAGAGACTAAATCACGTTTTTCTCTTCCTTCAGTATCAACATCACCTAATCTTTCTTGTCTACCTAACTCACTTAGTTTTTCTTGCTTACCATAAAAAGCCTGTCTTTTAGGTTTTATATTTCCATAAAACAATGTTGAAAATTGTCTAGTTTTTCCACTAGCATCTGACTTTTTATATCTTCTTAATATGCCAGGTAAAAATTGATTAGCATAAGATATAGCTTCAGAAGCTGGGATTTTTACTTTTCCAGGTGTTCCAATATCTTTTCTAAAACCTAAAGCATCTAACGCCATAACTTCTATCTGAGCATTAAATATATCTCTTTCTTCTTTAGTTAAATTTTTATCTATATCTCCTTTTGATTTTTCTACTAACTCTTGAACACTTTGCTTAGCTTTAGATATGTTTTCTTTTGACAACGTTTTAACAACGTCTTCTTTTTTAGAAAGTTCTTTAGATGCTACAACTGGTTTCTTGCCCTCTGCTGCTTCCAATATAATATTAGTACCTAGTATATCTATTTCATCTAACTTTGCTAACTGCTGTATCTTAACATCAAATTTACTACCCATCCTAACATCTTTACCTAACAATGCTAACATTTGTACCATGTCTTTAGCTGTTTTAGGTATAGGTGTTTTTAATCCATTTTCAACAAGGAAGTTTTTAACCTCTAATCTAAACTCATTCATAAAGCTAGAAGCTAAGTTTGGATTTGTATAGTATACTTCTGGATTAGCCATAAACTCTGCCATAAAAGCTAAATATTCTCTAGCTTCTAAATTCTTACCATCAACAGTTCTAAGGTCTATGTTATACTTTTCTTTTATTTTTGCTGCTAATTCTGTTCCTTCAAATTCTCCAAAATTAAAATCTTTAAATACATTACCTAGTCTTTTTGTAAAATTTCTTTTAGCTGTAGGGTTCTGTGACATGTAAGCCATTTCAGCAGCGTGAGTAAACTCATGAACGGCTTTACCAGGTGTATAGAAATCCATGTCGAAATACATTTTATTAGATTTAGGATCATACTGAGCGGTATTTCCTAAGTCTTTACCTTCACCATTTGTTTCAAAATTATTTCTTCTAAATTCTTTTCCTTTACCAAAAACAACATCTACACCTTTAAATTCAGGTATTACAGCTTGAATAGCTTTATTCATTGGATTAGTTATTCTTCTGTTAAAATTAGCTTCAAATTCTGGGCTAGTAGGATCTAAATCTCTATGCATAGTTTCAACAGCGATCATTTGATCCAATGTTTGCATAGTACCTAAATATGTTTCTAATTTTTTCTGTTCTTTAGGAGTTAAATCTGCAGTAGTTTTTCTTTCACTATTTAATCTATCAATTTCTTTTTGTAAATCATTAACTCTTTTCTGTTCTGATTTAGTTAATTCATTATAATACCTTTTTTTAGGAGCTAATTCACTAGGTATATTTACACCTTGAGCTTTGTCTACAGGTTGTTTAGGTTTATAAATGTTGTCTATTTCCTGTTGTAGTTCTTTAACTTTAGATTTGTTTGCTTCAGGAATAACTATCTCATTTACTAGATTCTTTATTTCATTTTTAACCTTATACTTTTGTGAAGTAGATCTAAAGTCATTTCTTTTAACATGCATAGCTCCTGTCATAGAAAAAACAGTAGCGTTAACTAAAAGTCTTCTACTAACATCACTTAAGCTACCATACATTTCGTTAAACTCATCTGCAAATAGTTTGTTACCCATAAAACTATCATAAGCTAATTCAGTGATACCAGCAAACTCTGCTGACGCAGCTCCTATTGGACCAGATTTAATAACTTTTTGAAACAATGGATCTAACCATTTAAACCTTTTAGAAAAAGGAGTTAGTTTAGAAGTTGCGGCTCCTAATGTATAAAACGCAGCACCACCACCAGGTTTCATATCTAAAATAGTTTGCATCTTAGCTTCTTCTAATGCAGCTCCAAAACCGTGCTTAATTAATTTAGGTGCAGTTTTTAAATACCTAGTTAGACCTATCGCATTCATTACGCCACCAGTAGCCCAACCAGTAACACCTAATACTACTAAATCAGGTACAAAATGACCAACACCTTCAGCTACTTCTTCACCAATAGTTTTTTCTATATTTTCTTTTTGCTTATCACTAACATACAACTTGTCTGTTTGCCCTTCTTCAACAGTTGCTGATGAATTAAAGTTATTTATAGCTTGGTCTAGGTTATCTATTAAAACTCTTCCAACTGGGTTTTCTCCTTGCACTATTCTTTGTGCTTCTCTTTCGTCATATCCAAACCAACCCAAAGTAGATTCTGCAGCTGATATACCAAAAACTAAAGCATTATTATTTTTTTCAACCTCTCCTATGTCAATGTTTTTATAACCTAAATTATAATAACCAAGTGCAGATGCTTCATACTCGTCTACTAGTTCATTATAAGCTTTAAACGACGCGATATCTCTATCACTCATTTCGTATTTAATCTCATCTAAAAATCCTTCAAAATCTCCACTTCTATAACCTTCTTTTCTTAAATCATAAAAAGAAACTTTAGCTTTATAACCAGGTAGATTTGGTTCAAAATAAGGTGATTCAAAATATCTACCTTTTATAGTAACAAAAGCATTCATACCATCAACTTCAGCTTGCTGCATGTTTTTTAATTCGTTATCTAGCAACTTACGAACAGCTTCTTGCTGTGTTAACTGTGGGTTTTTGTCTTGTTCAACTCTTACTTTATTAACAATGTTTTGTTCAGAATCACTAGCGATTTTAGCTAATTGTTTAACAGACTCTTCTGAATAACCTCTGTCTCCAAAGTAACTACTTGCTAATGTTTTATTTTCTAAATCCATGCCATCTTGGATAAAGTCTACTATGACATCTGCGCCTCCTGTAAAAGCTTTAACCATTAAGCTAGATAAATCACCAGCGGCATTATCCTTGATTGCGGCGTTATTAGCAATCATTTTATTATCAATATTTAATATTTCTCTATTTAAAAGCTTTTTTGCGTTTTCTCTTTCTTCTTCAGTTTTATATTCTTTGTTATCTATTCCCTTAAGTTTTCCTTCATAATAAGCTCTATCTTGCTTTAATTTAAAATTACTTTCTTCTAAATTAATTTTAATCTGTTGCTTTGGATCAGCTGCATTATAAAATCCTTTAAGTTGATTTTCTTTAAATTCGGTATCTAAACCTACTTTCAAATTATTTTTATATTCTTTTTCTTTTGCTCTTTCAATTACAGTAGCTTTATTTTCTGCTTGTCTTTTTAAATATAAGGTATTAAAATCATCTGGATGTATTTTGTAACCCGTTGTATTTTCTACTTCAGTTAATAAAAATTTTTCTATTTTTCTATGATTTTCATCAGATATTTCACCTTTTGCAGCAGCTTCTTTTGCTTGAGGTGTTACAATGTTGTATAAATCTAAATTTTCAAAAGCTTTCTGTTGTGCAACATCAAATACATCTAAAAGATCAACAATCTTTTGTTCATCTTTCATGCCTTTATAAGAAATATTTGAAATATCTCCAAATTGTCTAAGGTTAGGATCTTGATTTAAACTACCAATTCTTATAGGATAATCTTCAGTTATCTGCATGCTACCATCTCTAACCTTGCCATAATAACTAGTTTCAGGTTGAAACCCCGTACGGTTAAATATATCTATTCTATTTTTGTTTTCCTCTGTTTTTTCTCTTGGCTCTACTATGTTTAAAAACTTTTGATAAGCTTTTCTTGGATCTCTATCTCTAGTTCCAAAAGGATCTAAAGGATTAGGGTAAGCATTACTTGGTAATTCTATAACATCTTTTTTAAGAGTACTTAAATTTTGTATCTCAATATAATCACCAACTAATCTTGGGGTTGTAAACTCAAATCCAGGGTATAATTTTTTTAATTTACCTTCGTCTACAAGCTCTTCTTCAGTTTTTGTTGAAAAATCTTCAAGAGATATTTTTGCATTTTTCATTTGCATTGTAGAACCCAAACCACCATCTACCGATACGGAATCCGTAACTGCTACTTCTTCTCCTGCTGCAGGCGCAGTTTCTTCTACAACAGGGGTTAACTTTCCCTCACTTTCAAAAGTTTCAGGGGTTAACACACCTTGACCTGGCTCTAGTGAAGTGTCAGGTTTTAGTACACCTTGGCCTGGCTCTAATGTTTGAGTAGGAGCTGTAGTTTCAATTTCGTTAAATTTAATTTGTTTTTCATAAACAGGATATTTTTTTACAAACTTGTCAACTAGAACAGAGTCTTCAATATCTTGATAAGCATTAAATTTATTTCTTATTTTAGTAGCAAATTCTTCTACAGTTAATTTATTTTCTATAGCCATATAATTTAATTTAAATTATTCCTAGTGGATCGTCACTTCCTGTAACTTTAGCAGTTTCTTTTTTCAAGTAATTTACAAAAGTTTTTAGATCGTTACCAATAACAAAACCTTCGTTAAATTCTGCTCTTCCTTGTCCCATTACACCAACAGCTTTTTTATCATCTGATTTTTCGCTATTCTCATAACCCTCATCACCCGGTTCTAATGTAAATTTACCAGTGTCTGGATTTCTACCTAAAGGAACTTCTATTTCTTTATCAAACCTAGGAACAAACTTCATACCTTTATTAGGATTTTCTTCATCTACATATTCTACTATAAACCCTGACATTGGTATACCATCTAATTCTTTCAGATTTAGATTTTTCTTTAACCATGCTTCAGTTTGTTTAGGAGCTTTTTCAATAACCGCTTCGTACTTTTCTTTATCAGCTTTGTATTTTTTATTTAAAGCATAGCTGTCAACTATTTCCTGAGGTGTTATTGGAATTCCAGGAGGCGTTGGTTCAACTAAATTTACAACTTTGTTGTTTATATCTATTAATTCGTTGTAGTTAACTCCATCAAAATCTAAATCATCACCTGCATCACCTTTCTCTCCTTTTTCTTCTTGTTTAGTATAAGATGTAACAGTGGCTTTCATTGCGCTACTTCTTTGATCTTGTGGGATTAATTTATCTATAGTTCTTTTATTCCAAGCTTCGGTAAATCTTTGCTTTTGTTCTTCAGTTCCAATCCAAGCTTCACCTCCGTTTATTTCATCACCTAATAACTCCCAATAGCCAGCAGCTGTTTCTGGGTTTGTTGTTAATGATTTAAATGGATTTTTAGTTCTAAAAGCGCTTTCTATAGAAGGCATATTGTAATAGCTTTTTTTACTAGAAAAACCATCACCACTATAAGAACTTGTTATTTTACCTTTATTATCTAAGCTATCTAAAATACCAGTCATAGCTGTAGTTTGTAAATCAGATGGATCTTGAATTGTAGCTAATAAGTCTCTACCGTCTTCTAAGCTATCATTAAATTCTACTATATTAATTCTTTGATCTCCTCTAGACAAAATTAAATTACCATACTCATCGTCTTGAAGTTTCATACCTTCTGGATTCTCCCACAGGTCTCTAATCATTAATGTAGCTGGTACATCATTGATAGTACCGTCAGATACTATAGCTCCTACACTACCTTTTTCAAACTCACCAGCCTCAATAACTCTATCTTTTAAACCATTACTTAATTGTACAAACTTAACATAGTCATCAAGTTTTTTATCTATTTGAGCTAAAGCTAATGCGCCTTCATCAACTCTTTCACCTCTATTCATCATCTCTGTTATGTTTGAATAATCACCTATTAAACCAGAAAAATAATCATTTTGTCTTTGTGTCCATTTAGTATCAGAACTTGGATCACCAGCCCCCGTTATCTTAGCCCATTGAGTACCTTGTTTTGCTATATCTTTTAAGTTATTAGCTTTAATGGCTTCTTTATTCTTTTCTGTTGATACTCTATTTTGTTCTTTTTGACTTTGAGCTACCTTAATACCAGCTCCAATAGAGTCCATGCCAGTACTAGAACCACCTGTATATTTCCACGCCATATCTTATTTATTTTTTTATTGTTCCAGGAATACTGCCTTGATCGATAGGTAAACCGCCTAACACACTAGATATAATACCATCTTCTCCACCTAGAGATCCAGTTAAAGCTTCACCAGCCCTAGCTTGATAAGCGTAGTTTTCCATTTGTGCTCTATCAGCTTTTCGTTGTGCAAAGTATATTTTTTCATCTTCTCTAGCTTCCTGGTTTTGAAACTTAAACATTTCACCTTCAGCTTGATATTGTTCTAACTGCTGTTGACCTTTAGCTCTTAATTGTTCATTAGCAACCTCTTGTTGTTCTATAGTTGCAGCAACGCCTTGTTTGCTTTGTGCTGCTGCTCTTGCTAAAGCGGTAGCTCCACCAGCACCAGTGCCTGTAGCTCTTAATGTGTCTAAGGTATTTGCTAAAGCTTGATCTGCTTCTTGTGCTTTCATTTGAGCAGCTTGAGTAGCTACACTTAAATTAGCATAAGGATTAGTCATGTCTTGAGCTGGATTTATTAAGTCTTGTCTATCGTCCATTAAAGATTCCATAATACCTTCCTGTTCTTTTAATGTATTTTTAGCTTTTCTACCTTTTATAGCCATACTAACACCTTGAGCAAATTCAGGTCCATTTATAGCTATTATTTGTTTTAAATCCATATTTTTAATTTTAATAAGATGACATTACATAGTTTGATGAAACAGCAAAAAGTTCTTTTGGTCCACCTGGTTGTGTAACTGTATCAGTTGAAATTTTAACGGTGGCAAAATATCCTTTAATACCACTCATTTGGTCTCCAAAGATAACCTCGCCACTTCTAGCAACACTATTATTTATTATGTTGCTTACATATCTATTTTCTTTTCTAGTGAATCCTGCATAAGCAAATGGTGGTGTAACTGCTAGTACTCCTGTGTTTGCTGGGTTATTCACTTCATAAGTTCCTTCTAAAAAGCTATATACTGTCTTTGTTGTATCTTGATTTTCTATCCAACCATTAGTAACACCAATACTATCCCACTGTCTATTAGCTTGTTCTATGTCTCCTTCAAATATATCTATTTCCCAACCACTACTACCTTCATAGTTAACTGTGTTAAAGTTTTTAGTAACAGAAGGATTAGGATTGAAAACTAAAGTTACATTTGAATCACTAGTTACACCATAAAAGCTGTTTCTATTATCCGCTACAGAAGAATCATAATGTTTCCAAAGCTTAGCATCGTTAAATGTATAATAAATGTTTCTTACACTACCTGCTTCTATAGGTCTATAAGTATAAAAACTAGTCCAACCTAAAACACTTTCATCAAATGAAGCTGTACTATATGTAGAATCATCATATTGATTTATAGGAGCCTTCTGTAAAGACACCATATAGTTCTCTTGATGTATGTCCCAAGCGCCAACAACTCTATCTTTTTCATACATTATAAAACTAACTTCTGTTAAGCTAGCTATTGAACCTGGATTAGAATTTAAATAAACTCTTGTATAGTTATTTGTAATAGCTTCAACAGTAGAATTAAATATAACATTGTTAACTACTAATGTCATACCTTTAACTATCTCTTCGTTAGAAGCTCTAAGATCTATAAAGTAATGTACAACACCTGCTTGATCTGTTATACTACCTGTATTATCAACAAGACTTGCTTTAGAATAATTTGATTGCCAATCGTTAGATATAGTTGCTAGATTATCTCTAAAATAATCAGACATACCATAATTAGATATCTCAGTCATACCATCTCTAGACAATCTCAGAACAGATCCTCTGTAAACATCTGTAAAGTATTTTCTAAAACCATACTTAGCAAAAGACTCTGGGTTTTGACTAATACCATATTCACCTGCGTAAGGTGTAATTTGCCCTATAACAACATTGGCTGTGGTAGTAAGTGATGAACCTTCTGCTGAGTATATAGCGTCTTTATCTATTAAAGCACCGTTGACTTTATTTTCTTGAAATATAATTAAGTTAGTATTTTCAGCATATAGTTTTTGTATACTACCATTTGCTGGATCAACTGATCTAGTTATTTCCTCAGCTGTAGAAAATACATTAGTTTCGTTCACATCTGTCCTAGAATTAAATATACCTGAGTATATCATAGAATTACCTAATCTAGATTGTAGGTTAGTATTATCAACCATATAAGCTTTAACACCATAATCTGTCGATGTATTATTATAGCCACCTCTTATTCTTGCTTCTTCTATAATCCAATTTAAATTTTGATCATTAGCTGCAAAGCCAGGGAAAGTAGGATAACCAACAGGATTAGACTCTAAACCAGGAAAAATAGGATCATAGTAAGATTGACCCGCAACTGGCTTAAAATTTTGAACTGTTTTCTTTAACCAAAACGAATTAAAATATTTTACTTGTATATTAGCTGGCATAATTTATAATCACTTATTTATATTTTTTATTACTAAACCTCAAACTCAACATTAAAAGAGAATGTTAAATTATTATTGCCTATAGGATTAAAAGCTGGTGAAGGTGTTGGAAATAAAGTTCCATTTGATAATCTTTCAGCCGTAACACCTGGTCCACCACCAGGTATCATGTCATACAATGTGAATTTAAACGTGTAATTAGGTCTACCATTAACATTAAATTGATCGTCATAGTCTTTAACTTGTTGAGGGTTGAAAAATAATCTATATAAAGTTTTATTACTAGTTAGTGGAAATGGCATCATTTTAAAACTTTCATCTCTACCAATATTAACCGTATCACCATTAAATTTTGTAAGTATACTTTCTAAATAAACAACCATTTCTTGTTCTCTATCCACTGTTCTAGCACTTCCGTTTAAAGATACAAATGATAAAAGTAATACAGTTGCATTAGATGTTTCATCTAAAATTACATTTGGTAGTTGTGTAGAATATGGTTGAGGAAGAGTAAATAATGAAGAAAACAAGTTTGTGTTCCAAGTTTTTGTCGCAAAAGCGTCATTATCTATTTTTGCTAAAGTTTTAACATTAGTACTCGCACTTGGGAATGCGGCATCTTCAAAAACAAAAGGCGTAACATTGCTTAATTCCGTTGGTCCTGGTATAGTTAAAGTATTATTTATACCATTAGCTATACAATCTATAGTAAAAGTGTAGTTTTCTAAAGTGTTTGCTTGACTACCGTAGTAAAAAGTGTTACTTGTTTCTATAGCAAACTGAGTGTTTGGTAAAGCAACGTTAGACACTAAATTAAAATCACCACTTCTATCTTGTTGATTTCCATCCACAACTGTTAGATTACTCATGTTTATTTGAGAAAAATCGTTAGTAAGATTACCGTCTGACCTAACTAGTTCAAAATAATTAGTAACAATAGTTCCTTGTGGATCGCTTTCTTTCAAGTTAAAGTTTATATCAGTGAATCCTACAGGACCTTGATTTCCAACATCTACTTGCGTATTTAAATCTGATATCAACCCACTTGTTGAAGTTTCCCAAAATATATCAAGCAGCGATGTGGTTGGTTCAGTTTCAAATACACCTAAGTTTCTATTTGTATAAGTAGTGCTAGTATCTAAAACTGGGTTTATACCAATTAGACTATTAGTAGTTAATGTTGCTATAAATGGATTGTCATTTGTTTTATAAAACAATTGTAGTTTAGAACCTCCAACAACTGCTCTACCACCAGACGTAGACACTGGATAATACTTAGACGTTTGTGAAGTCCATTCTCCTAAATCCCTAAATGGTCTTATAGAAACCACTTCATCTCCGACTAAAGGCGAAGCAAAAGTGTGTTGAGTATTGTAAAATAATGGAGAACTATATATAGGATTTACTCTATTAAATAGCCTTACAGCACTTGAGTATATTCGATCAGTTGGACCTACCTTGTTTAGATCTCTAGGGACTTTATTTATATTGTCTCCAAATAGTACTATATTAGACGTGCTATATGGATTAACATATGTTGGATATTCTATTAACTCAAATTCCATTTCAGAATCTGCAGCAATAACAATACTTTCACTTAACCTTATATCGCCAGCACTTGGGTCATTTATACCTATAATATATATACCAGAATCTACTTCTCCAGTACCAAGCCAAGTCATACCTAATGATAAATCAGTTACATCTGTTAATGGAACTATAACACTAGGATTACCATTATGGCTATTATCTACAACTTTAAAAACTTTTTTATTAGAGTTCCAGTTTATATTACCAGCTATAGCTCCAGGTACATATACATTGTAATATTCTTGCTCAGTTTGTTTTACTACAACTTTATAACTATACCAACCTAAAGGATTTTCATAACTATATAAACCAGGATAACCTTGTTCAGACATGGAAGAAGGTATAGTTTCATACATTAATAAACCTAAGCAATTTCCAGGCCAATCTCTAGCGCTAGAAGTACCATCAGCAAACTTAGCGTCAGTGTAAGGAGCATAAATAGAAGACTTTTTGTCAGTTCCAATTAATGTTTTTAAATTATCAGAAGTTATAACACCTGAACTTCTGCCATATCTATCCATTAATACTAAACCTAATTGGTAAGTTCTATTCTGCTTTAAAGTGTGGTTAGGGAATTCTTTTGATATAGAATCATTAGCTGTAGTATCTTTATCTTCAATTTTTGCACTAAAATCTAAAGATATAGGATGCGTGTGCTTGTCTAAATAATTACCATAAACTACACGATTACCTATTATTGCCTGAGAAGCTGCTCTCACAGGAGCTTTATCTGACACTCTAGTTATATCTTTTTCTGGTAAAGTTTTAAACGGTTGTGTTGAATCATATTGATAAGAATAAGTAGTACTAGAATAAGATATATTATCAACTAGAACGTCTTCAATAACTCTAACCACATTTTCACCAGCATTTTTAACTAATATTTGTAACTCACTAACTTTGTAACTAGAAGATAGTTGAGATTGAAGTGATGGCATAGGTATTTGTAAGAATATCTGATCAACTCTATTTTCTACAAATTTAACTATACCTGATTCTCCAGCGTCTTGCTCGTCACCAAGTAAAAAATATCCATATTGTTCTGGCACAAAAGCTATTTGACTAAAAGGTGCCATTAAAGAGTACTCACCATCATCGTATCTAAATCTATAACTATATCTTGGAAATTCTTCTTTTAATAAATCTGGATCACCACCAAATGCTGATTGGTAATAAGGGTTTACTTTTGAAGCTGTAACAATAGCATCTTCAGGTATAGCTACGCCAAAAGTCTCTGGAGCTATACTTACATCGGTAGTATTAGCAATAGTATCAATGCTGAGATTTGTTATAGTGTATTCAACTCCTAAGCTTGGAACACTTATTTTTCCTCCAATAGCAATATCAACTCCTATGTTTAATAATACGGGTGTTCCTAAATTATCTCCTTTTAGTTTCAATGTAGAACCACCAGCTCCAACAGCTACTGAGTTACCCATAACAACATTAGATGGCAGAAATTCTTCAGTTCTACTTATTAATGTACTATTATTACCAGCATCGATAAATCCTATAGATTCATATGGTGAAAACTTACATACACTAATATCATCTTCAGAGCCGTAATAAGGTGCGTTACTAGTATATGACTGTGCTAAAGCAGTGCTAACGTTTATTTTTCTAGGTTGATTACGATTATCTGTAAAATACAAAAAGTCTTCTAAATAATCTAAACCTAACATAGGGTGCGACTTAGAAAAGTTTAAATAACTACCGCCAGCTAGTATAGATGATGCTCCAGTCTGAAAACTATAATAACATATAAAACAACCAGGCCCAGCATATACTAGTTCATTTGATCCAGGTGTTTCTCCTGTAGCTACAACAGCGTTACCCGGGAAATTACTAAGTTTATCGTTAGAAGTGTCAGTCCAGTCTGTTAAAAATACAACTACACTATTATTTTCTAAATTAGGTATTTGACCTATGACTTCAAGGTTTTTATAATTAATAGCATCTGTAGAAATACCAAAACCTAATGCCGTGTACTTAGCTGTTACAGCATTAGTTACTATAGTTTCAAAGTCAATTAATTCTATATTACCTAAAATGTTTTCTACAGCACCTACGTCTGCGCCTTCAGATTTACTTACTGACACATTTTGTGCATCTCTGTATTCGCCATTAGTAAGTAACCTAGCATCTAGGTCCTTATTCATTTTAGACTTTACGAATAAATTCTTTATTTCAGCCATTTAATTTATGATTTAATCCATTTAGATTTACCTCTCATTATCTGTACAAACTCATCTAGCTTAATATTGCTTAATCTTATTTTAGCGTTTCTAAGCGCTGCTCTTCTATCTTTTTTAAATCTATTCACTATGTACTCTGGAACGTTTTGTCTTCCAGCTAACATAGCATAAGCTATATGCATGTACATTGCTTCTTCAGCCATCTTAGGTACTTTAGTATCCAAGTCAGAAGATAAACCGTCAGATATGTATTCTAGTATAATTAATCTATCTGTTAAATTACTACTAAAAGAAAACTTACCTTCTCTTTCATTTATTGTAAACCAACCATTTTTATTCGAGTACTGAGGATCTAGTCCATATCTTCTACCATAGGCTAGTTTTTCCCAGTTCCAATTATATACACCAGCGTTTTGTAAATCGATGTTATAATTACCATTTAATTTATAGTCAGCAGCATTTTTCCATCTTTCATCGGTTAATGATGAGCTTTCTTCGTTTTCACCAAAGTTATCTTGTATAAAATCTCCATTATCATCTTGTATTGGAACAGTGTAAGGGTTGCTAGTCAATGTAGTTGGATATATAATATGCTTAACACCTAAATCGTCTATCCAAGACAACTGCACGTAGTTAACGTAATCTTGAGGTATAGGTAATGACAAACTTGGTGGTATTGTAACTTCTTGAGATTTAATACTTTTTAAAGTATCGTAACTAAACTCTTGCAAGCCTCTTTTAGCGTGGAATAATATATCAGTTCTTTTAGCGCTTGACACTAATTTACCATGACCAACATATCCAACTAAAAAGTTATCTATAAGATCATTTAATGTTATATAAGAATATCCACCATAATTATTCCATACTGCAGGTGTGCTAAGTTTAATTTCTACAACATATCCATTTGTTGGAGCAGGATTTATTACTACTGTCTTAGGATCTGAAAGAGATAATACTGGAGTTACTGAAACACCGTTAACTATTACGGTAAAATTACCGTTACCAGTAGCAGTTGTAAGCGTTAAGTCAGTATTAAATGTAGTAGGAAATTCTGTTGTAACACCATCACCTACAAAACTGTGTTGCCCTGCGTAATATTCTTCGTTAGTTTCTGTTATAAGTGACATATGTTAGCTTTTTTGATTTACTTCATCTTGTTGCACCATTGAAGCTGCTGTTTGTACTATTTGTGGATCTCTTATTATTACTCCAGCATACATAAGTATATTTAATATAACCTCTGTTTGCTCTATAGCGTCTAATTCAAAGTCAGTAGATGCAGCAGGTGAGTAAGTATATTGACCTAAAGACCCAGGTGTAAAACCCCAAACAACATCACTTGGTTTTTTAATATAATATGCCATTACTTTACCTTGTATAGTATCAGGATATACATAAAATAAATTATTTTCTTCTTTATATACTGGCCATTTTTCAGTAGGTGCAGTTAATTTAGATCTTTGTACTAAGTTGTACTCTTTTTGAGTAAGTCTTTGTATTTCTACAGGAATTAAACCGTTTGGCTCGTATTGTAACGTACCTATTCTATGTATTGCAGGATTTAAAGCAGACATAGAAAAACTACCACCAGAGTAACTAAGTGAATTACTTGTCTCAAATATAGATATTTTTTCCTCTGTAGTTTTAATTCTATCAGCATACTCAGAATCCATCTGAGCTGCTTGTAATGGCACACGTAATTGCTGATTTAAGTCTTCAAAATATTTTTCAAATATCTCAAGTTGCACTTGTGTTCCTACTTTATTAAACTCATCAGGGGTCATATAACCTCTCTGTTCTTTGTTTAATATAGATAACACTGTAGTATATACCGTATTTACGTTTATTGCCATTTTAATATTTTTAAAAAAAAAGGGTGGCGAAATACCACCCTAATTATATAGTTACTTGTTATTTAAGTTTTTTATCTATTGATTTATAAACTTCAAGTCCTTCATCTGTCTTAAACCACGCAGCCATAGCTGAGTAAGGGTTTTCGTCAAATGGTACGGTCATTAATTTACGACCATTGCTAGTCCATTTAATTGTTCTTTGATCATCTGCTATTGATATAATATTAGCTTCAGTAGCTCTTATAGCAAAATTCCTAAGCACAACGTTTTCATCTTGAGCAAGATCTAAAAACAGTTTAGGATTGTTTTTTGCAAATAATAATCCATCTCTTTTTAATTCTTTACTAGATAGTTCGTTTACACTTGTACCTATTTCAACTCTTAGTATAGCTTCTAACTGGTCAATATCCATACTAGTTGCTATATTCATAGCTTCTAGTTCCATTTCTAAATAATCATATTGATCTTCAGCTTGTACTACAGGGTCAAATTCAGTAAATAAAACACCATTATGCGGGTGTTTAGCTAAAAACTCTTGTAAATTTCTTTTTTCTTTTTTAACATATAAATGTCCTTCTGCAAATACTATATGAGATAAAGTAGCAGCACCTTTTTGCTCGTCTACAAATACAGACTTTTGATTAGTCGCGTACCTTAATTCTCTTTCATATCCTTTTTCCTCGTCAAAATAAACACAAGGATATCGCCTAGAATGCTTAGACATTATTGTATATGTTAAAGGAGTTTTATTTCCTAATAGATAATAACTTCTATCTTTATACTCCCAAGTATCTACTTTTTTAGTAGACTTTTTTTCTTTTGTTTCTTCCATAATATAATATAATATAATAATTAAAAAAGACCCCGCCGAAGCGGGATCTTATTATTGATTTTTAAGCAGTAATAGCTGCTGTTAGTTTTAGAGATACCACTGGAGTAATTTCACCAACTAGTGCTCCACTAGAAGTTACTTTTTCTTCAACGATAGGTCCAGCTACGCTAGAACCAGTAGCTCCACTCATTTTTTCAACAGCTTCTACGAACATGGCTACATATTCAGCTTCTGTTTTAGTAAATGAATTAGATCCACCTTTTGTGTAAACGATTTTATTTTTCAATAACTCGTCTCCTGAAGCAAGAGGTGTGTAAACTACGTCAACTGTTAACGTATTACTTGATATTAAAGCTCCAACAGCCATAACACTGTCGCAGTTTATCAATTTATTTACCGGTAATTTTATAAATCCCATAATTTCTATATTTTTTAAATGTTAATAATTATTAAGCTCCTTTGAACAACACGAAGTTATTAGCAGCTTGAGTTACTAAACATCTTTCAGATAAGAAATTAACTCTCATAGTATCAAGATCAGAAGTATAAGCACCTCCAACAGAACCAGTGATCCAAGATTTAAATCTTCTATCTTCTGTTTCTGAAGCTCTATATCTTACGTGCAAAAATGGACGTCTGATATTAGCACCTAACATTTGATCGTATACTGTAGAAGTTCCAGCAGGAACAAGTACACCATCAATCTCCTTGTCTAATCCTCTAGTTGTAGCATCATTTAGATATTTCCAATCAGTTTTGTAGAAGTCATAAGAACCTCTTCTGAAGCCAGAAAATCCAAAGTTTAATGCCATATCAGCTTCATTGTCAAAAAGACCATAAGAAGCAGCAGCTGTAGAAGCATAAGCTCCGTTCATTGCAGCAATCATATCGTCAAAATCTAATGCAGTAGATCTAGATAAGAAAAGCATGTTTTCTTCGATAGCACCTTGCTTGTCTAAGTTTTTAAGGATTTCATCAAAATCACCTAAAGCACCAGAACCAGGAGCAGCAGCACCAGCAAAGCCAGAATATACATTACCTCTTGCTTCTATAGCAGCAAATAAACCTTGTGTACCTTTAATGTCCTGTGTTTGACCAGCTGGAGGAAATTGAGTAGCAGCAGCACCAAATTTTTGACCTGCTGTAGCCATTAGTTTACCTTCAACCATCGCCATTTCCATATAGTCTTCAAATCTTAGTCTTGTTTCAGACTCAGCTTTTAAATACCATAAGAATCCAGATGTTCCATCTTCAGTAGCAACTTCGATCCAACCTATTTGAGCAGCATCAGAACCACTTAATTCATAATTATCTTTCATGATAATTGGAGAATTTTTAAAAGTAGTTAAATCTGGCTCAATAGCTCCAACCATTCCGTTACTTCCTTTTGGAAATTCAGAACCATATACAAATATGCTATTATTAGCACCAATTAAAGAACCACCAACTAAAGTAGATCCTTCATAGCTAACGCAAGTAAGTATATTAGAAGTAGCGCCTGTTACATTTGTAACTAAAAGCTTAGCAGTAACTAGACCAGTAGCATTGTCAGAAACTAAAATAGTGTTACCAATTCTTACAGCACCTGAAGCTTGACCAGCAGGTAAAGCGATAGTTACAGTATAATTAGGATCTGCACCAGCTACAGCTACAGTAACTGAATCATACGCTACGTGCAATCTATTTTGTTCAGACCAAATTACTTGATCAGATGTCATTGGCATTTCAGCGCCAACCATTCTCAAGAAACCAGATAATGTTCTGTTTCCGTATCTTTCTACCTCTTGCTCATAAAGCTCAGGTAGGTATTGTTGTGTCCATTGCTCAAAACCAGCTTTCTGAAAGTCAATATAATTGTCTTGAACAGTAACTTTGTTTGGCATAGGAGTAATTGAAGCAGGAAAACTCCCACTTGTTGCAAAACTCATAATTTTTAGTTTTTAGTTTTTATTTATTTTTTTTTTGATTTTACTCTCAACTTTGAACTATCAACACCATTTACTGCTTTCACTTTTAATCCATTTATAAATAAGTCGCCAGGAGTTGTACTTCTAGCATCTTGATTTATGTTTTTAGATTTTGCTGTCACATCTTTAATCGCATCGGCTTTGCCTTGCTCATAAAAATGATTTGCAATAGTATCAGCATTTCTAGCAGCATAAATTGCTTTATGATAACCTTCGTAATCTTTAACATTACCTTTGTCGTCTAAGAACGTCTTAACGAAGTTTGTTAAATTTGATTGGTTATCAGCTACAGTTTCAGGGTTTTGTACATTATAACTAAATCTTTTTTCTCCTAAACTAAACTCAAAACCTTTGAAATCTTTAGTGAAATAATTTTTAGTAGTGTTTTTAAACTCCTCATGTTGCTTTTGAACGGTCTGTTGTTCATTGTTGTATCTATTGAAGAACTCCATAGCTTTTTGTTGTTCCTGAGTAACGCCCGGTCTCAACTTGATCTCGTCGTAATATTTACTCTTAGTCTCTTCCAAAAAGTTTTTAGCTCTTGCAATTTCTTCTTTCTTCGCGAGTTTCTTTTTTCTTATATCGCGATCCTCATCTATGTCTTCGTCATAATCAAATTTATCTTCCATAATAAATTCAATTTCGTCTTGGTCAAGATGTGGTTTAGTTTGTTTATAATATTCTTTTAATAATGCTGTATCATCAATGTTTGTATAATCAGCATTTAACCTAACATAATCATTAATATCTCCACCAGTCTCCTTCATAAAGTTAACCAGTTTTTCTACATTTTCTGGTAGATTAATTTCTGGTTGAGGCTCTGGTTCTGGAGCTTTTACTTGTTCTTCAGCTTTAGGTTCTTCAGTAATCTCAGTAATAGTTGCTACCGTTTCTTCTTTTTCGGAGTGTGGCACTTCCACTTTGGTCTCTTCCCTGCTTTCCTTGCTTTCCTCTCCTGAGCTTTGCACGCTTTCAGTTGTTTTCCCTTGTACGGCATCTTCTTCTTTTTTAGGTTCTTCTTTTTTAGATAAATCTACTTTTGTAGTTTCTTGCGGTTTTTTATTTGCAAGTTTTTTAGGTTTCTTTTTTATTTTAAACTCCCCTTGTTCTAATTCACCTGTAGGAGTTTCTTTTATTTCTTCTGACATAATATAATATAATAATTAATAATGGTATTTATCCAGGACCCATGTTTTGTAAACCAAAACCTCCTGCTTCATTATCACCTTGAGTTTCAAAATTAGTAGGTAATAAATCATTTTGTCTTTGACTAATCATTTGACTTTGTTGAGTCGCTTGTAATTTAGTTCGTTTGTCTTTTCTATCTTCAATTTCTTTTTCTCTAGCTGAAGTAACTTGAATATCTGCTTGAGCTAACTGCATGTCATATTGGAACTTTTGCTCCATCAACTGCTTTTTAATAACAGCTTCTTGTTCCATTCGCTGTATCTCAAATTGAGATTTAGCTTGTTCAAATTGAATATTAGTTTCAGCTACTGCTTGTTGCTTTTGAACTTCGTTCATTGCAGCTCTCTCAGCTTGCTCGGCATTAGCCTGAGCTTGTGCTTGAATATTTGCTTGCTGCGCAGCTTGGTCTTGTTTAAGCTTTTTCTTTCTACGTTGTTTAAGTAAAGCATTTGCTAATTTAAGGTTTTTAACTTCTCTTATATCTATAGCATCTTCTAAATATATTTGGTTTTGTTGTAATGCTACTTGTATATTTTGTTCTAACATTGCTTTTTGTTCATCATCAGGTTCTAGTTGAAGATATATACCAAAATCTAATAAATTAACTTGACTAAGTTCTTGAAGTGTATGCATGTTAAATCTAGATATGCTACTTTCTAAAGCTTGTCTAGTTAAAGGAAACATTAGTGCATCTGCTATTCTAAGAGTTATATTTTCACACGTTCTAAGCGTTATATATAAACTAGACTGCAATATATGTCTAGTAGCAGTATTAGAGTTTGCTGCAGCTAACTTTTGTAACCCAACTAAAGCGTTTTTATCTGGTTGACTACCATCTCTTGCTTCGTTAAGTCCGGTTACATCTCTTATCATTTGTAAATAATACTGATAAGTACTTATAAGTGAATTTATTTTTTGTCCACCAGACGATGTTTGTAACTCTTGTATTGGAACTTTTCCACGGTTTGGATCACCATCTTGTGTTAACGACCTGCCAACAATAGAACCAGTTTGGAAATACATATTTAACGCTTCCTGTGGGTTGTAATTAGTGCCATTTCCAAGATCAACCTCTGCTAAGCCATCTACGTCTAAATAAACACCATCAGGCACTATCCTAGACATCACTTGTTGAAGCTTTAAGTGTGTGAGCTGTATCATGTCAGCAAAACCAGTAACTCTTGATACAAGTGAATCTATGCGACCTTTGTACATCCTAGGAGCACATATATTATAATTCATGTTTACTTTAACAACATTAGAATTAGGTCTTGTCATATTCTCAGACATTTCCCATTTCAACATTTCTGAATGTCCTAGTATTTTAGCGCCTGTGTAAAGAACCTCGATAGCTCTAAATGCTTTTTTAAAGTTTTCACTTTCTGGCGGATTAAAAGTGTCTGTTTTTTCTAATGCTTTTTCTAAACCGTTTGGCGTTTGCTTTATTTTAAATACTTGGTTAGCATAAGTCTTATATTCAAAATATAAAACCTGCACATTGTTATTGTTATCTTTACCATTCCAGTTCCTTAAGTACTCTTGATTACCTGGATATTCTTGTATTTTCTTTAATTGATCAGCTGTTAAATAAGGAAATTCTTTTTTAAGTTCTGGTAGACTTATAGATTTAACTTCACCAACATAGTATATATCTTCAAAGTTAGGATCTTCAGTGTATGAATATACTAAATTAACTGGATCTACGTAGTCTACGGTAACACCTTCAGACCTGTTGAAACTAGTTTTTGTAGCACCAATACCTAAAACTGTCAAGTCATAGTTTACTCTCCTATTTATTAAATCATACTTATTTTTAGCTAACACGTTTTCAATAGCTTCTTCTTCAGCAACCTCTACCGCTTGCTTATAATCCATTTGCATATGTACTTCTAACTCTTGAGGATTAGATGGAGCATTTTCTCTATCTTTGTTAGAAAACATATTAGCTCCTGTACTTTGCTGTATTTTAGCTATAAAAGCTTCTGCATTAATGTCTCGTAATAGTCCAGAAGCATAATCAGTTCTTTTCTTTAATGATTCAGGATCTTGAGCATAAGCGTTAATGTCATAGTTTCTTTGAGATATGCCATTAACTACAATATCAACAAACTTAGGTATAACAGGTACAGGTTTCCAGTCTAAATTTAAATAAGATAAATCTCCATTTATGGATAATTCATCTTTATATTTTTGTATAGACTGCTCGCCTCTAGCATACAACCTTAAATTATGAAAGTTGTTATAATTAGTATTAAACCTGTAAGCACCACGATAATTAGTGAACCATTCTCCTTCAATAGCTCTACCTACTTGAAGACCATACTCCCACGTTGCTTTTTCTGCATCTGGTACTACCTGGTCCGGAAAAGCGCTATTTGTATTTGTATAAATTTGCATCTATTATATTATTTTTGAAATTGATCCTTTATTATCATATCTTTTAAAACCTAAATTTACTTTATTTCTTACAATATCTTTATTTGGTTTATACTTATTCTTATTACAAGCCATAATAGCAAGTCCTGAGCTAATAGAAGCATCATGCTTTGTTCTATTATTAATATTGAATTTAGCCCAGTCTTCTAAAGTGCGTTGCATATACATATCTCCATATTCACCTGATTTAAAACCAACGTGATCTTCTATGTACGTTTCTATTGCAGCAGCATGTGCTTGTTTAATATCTTCACTAGAGTTAGGTATACCACCTACTTCTTTTTCTGTTGTTGACAATTTGTTCCAAACTTTATCAGGACGATTCATACTAAAACCTCTATAACCTCTTCGCTTTAAATAGTACAAAAGTCTTGGCTTGTTATTTTCACATAGTATAGGCATGCCATAAAATATTAAAGCCATAAGCACATCTTCAAAGAATATCTCAGCGGTTTGAGGTCTTGATATATACTCTAAAAAGAAATGATTAGGTGGAGCATCTTCCATACTAAACTTAGTAAGCCCATGTAAAGCTCCATTAGAACCTTTACCATCTACTGTTCCTGATATATCGTAGCTATCACAACCAAAAGCTCCAACGTGTTCATTACCAGGATACTTAATACCATTTTTTATAATTACTTGATTTTGTAAGTTTTTAGGTGGTACCCAAGATATTAAAAATCTTCCATCATTATTAGGATAAAATATTACTCTACTATCTTTAATACCGTTCTCCCATTGAAAACTACCTTTTGTTACTGAAGCAACATTGTGCATTTCCTCATTGTAATCAACTTGTTCGTATATCTTTACTAAGTTAAATAAAGATTCTTTTGTTTCATCTCTGAAAGCATGTTTCTCAGTACGAGGAAACTGCCTGTAAAATTCGTTTAATCCGTCTTGGTCTTGTTTGAGTCCTTCAACTTCGTTTTCCCAGTGCTCGATAACTCCGAGGTCAATTGCTGCTCCATCGATTCCAGTGACTTCAGTTTTTGGCGTATTGAAGACAGGTAGTCCATAAGTATCAATGTATCCTTCGTAGGACCATTCCATAGGGATGAATAAACTATAGAGTCCCGAGCTTGTTTGACCATTCTTATTTCTTCTCGTAACGCTTGAATCATAATATAATTTCTTAAAATTGTTTCCACCTTTGTCTAAAGCATTTGATGTTGATCCCATCATACACTTACCAATAATTCTACTACCTAGTCTTAATGTAGTTTTTGTAACTCTCCAGTTGTTTAATATGTTATCAGGTCGTTCCCATTTACCGCTTTCATCATGAGCTAATATCTTCAGCTTTTCACCATCGTAAGAGTTATCACCCGTGTTCTTCCAATCAATAGTTGTATCAAGACCTACTATATCTGATAACTTAACATTATCAT
>WLWG01000677.1_pt1 | contig 34052 bp, 39 predicted proteins | sample 6712871 | NCBI WGS metagenome assembly WLWG01 (sample SAMN12718693, study PRJNA515312) | sponge metagenome | isolation source: marine sponge | host: Mycale hentscheli | place: New Zealand: South Island, Marlborough, Capsize Point | collected 2003-05-01
AAAGGCAAGTCATTGCCTGAACCAGCAAAACTTAATTTGGAATCGCTCGTGATGGTGACATAAGCACTCCCATCAAAATGCATCGACGGGCCGTTAACCGGCATTGGTTTGCCGACTGCTGCTGTCAGCTCTCCGTCAACAGTGAGGTCATCGACAACCACACCCGCTGACGATTGGAATGCCAAATCGCCAAGCATTCCGTTGAGCGAAACCTCGTTCGCTTCGGTGCCTACGTTTGGGACTTCTAAGTTTGTTTTAGCTCCAGCTACTGTCGTGCTACCTGTGCCACCTTTATCCACATCCACGCTGCCCGATGTTAGCGGAGCTAGGTTGTATGTGCTGGGTGCAGCAGCTATCGCGTCAGCTGTGTCCTGTCGCAAGTTGTCGCGACTGATTTTAGCAGTGCCGTTTGCGCTGCCGTCAATAGCTACATATGCGTCAGACGGCACTGTAGTAGCTGTGTTGTTAAGGTCTTTAATTCGTGTATTAGCCATAGTTCAGCTCTCTATACGTAGTCTAAAAATATAAGTGTATTGTTCTGATCGTCGATCAGCTGGTTGTCGGCATCGTCCACCCAGTTCAGTTCTATAGGTGTCAGGTTCTCATCGTCAGAGATAAGAGACACACTGAACTCTGGGCCTAGCTTAGGCCGAGTCAGGCTGAACGAAATCATGCCGCAAACTCCGCTACTGCAACTTCTGAGCTGCTGCTTGCAGTGATCACATTGACAGTGCCGGTATAGGATTGAAGCGACACTGTGCCGCCGTCACCTCTGTTAGCAGAAGAGGCTGGCTTGAGAACAAACGCGAAAGATTTGGAACCTGTAACTACAGGATTTCCTCCTAGTTTTACATACACTTCCTCGATGCCGATGTTCTGTATTGTCAGGAAAGATCGAGCTGTATTAGCTGCCAGCGCAACGGATGCCGTGGAGGTAACCGATGCAACTGTTTGTGTGGCTGTCGTTGACTTGCCACCTAAATTTTTGAGTGCGCCTAAGATTTTATTTTGAACGCGCAACGGGGAGTCCTGAATACTATTCGTAACTCCGTCTGAGTAAATTTTTGGGTTGTTCATAAACTGTTTTCTGCTGCTTCAAGTTATATGTAAAAGGCTGGTGACCCGCACCCGTAGATACGGGCCACCAGTTTGGTCCTATCGGTAGCTAGGAATTCTTAGCTCGCGCAAGCTGTGACATCTGTTCCAGAAAGAACAGTTCCATTGGAGTTACCAACACCACAAGCACGTTTGAATATCATTGTCATACCGTATGACGGGAATTCAGGCCGAGGCGCGTGTTTGAATTCAGCGAAGTGGCGTCCCAACTTGTCCAGAGGATCAAGACAGGATGCACCAGCATCTTGAATTTTGTTACCGCCAGTGACCCATCTCCACTCACCCATATAAGAGGTCGGATTCCAGCTCACACCGCCAGCGGCGTTAACAGGAGGGACGATCTCAGATGTGAATACAGCTGGGTTCAATACGATAGCTGCTTCGTGAGTTGCGGCTATGTATAGAGGATTCAATACAGCTTTCTTACCGCCTGTAGCAGCATCCATCACGTAAGTGTTTACGCGCTGGTAGCTGTTAGTTCCACTGTCGTAAGTGAAACGAGGTGGTCGCAAGTTAGGTATGTGACGGAAGTTCTTAATAGAACGTGTCGCACCCAATCGGCTCATCAACTCAGCTGCTCCACCTTTACCGCTTTCAGCATCGCGGAAGTCCTGTCGCAGCTCACTGTTGTTCAGTGCGATCTGCTGACTAGCTTCCATACCAATTAGCAGAGGGAATACTGGGCCATCTTCACCGAAGGTAATGAAGCCATTGCTATCGGGATTAGTAGCTCCTCGGTCAATCAGCTCGACTGCGATCTGATCCAAGAACTGTTGAGTCAGTGTTGAAGCAGACTCACCCATTGTGGTTAACGCAGTAATATCATTTTCAGTATCAATGATGTTATTGCCAGCACCTACAGAAACCTTAGAAGCGAACTTCATGTATAAGGTTTCGTAGCGTTTCTCCCAGCTGCGCTGAGAACGCTTTGTCATCTCCTCGATGTAGGCTCGTAAGAAGGTGTCTACGTTGTGATCGTAGATCAAATCATCCTTACACAAAATAGGTCCAGCGAGCGAAAACGATTCGGGATTAAATGTTCGGCTGGTGTAACCAACTTCAACATCTTCAAAGCTAGATGAACAACTGCCACCTGCGTTACCACTTGATCCACCTGTTACGCTGGAGTTAGTGATCTGCGTCCAAGTTTCTTGATCGCTAGTAGGTTCAGAGTTCTCGATGGCAAAGGTAGTCTTAACTGTCCCTTTACCCGTTTCAAAAGTTCCGCGAGGAATTGCGTTGATCCAGACTGATCGAAATGAAGCGTTGCGGTAAACCTCGTCTGAAAGGTTTTGAGTAGCAATCGCGAAGGCGTCAAATACATTTGAACAAGCCATAGTTTTTCTCCTTTAGAAAAAATTACAGAAATAAGCACAGAACCTAGCTATCACTCGATAGCTGGCTTGCGCCACTTGTTCGGTTAGGCCAAGTCCGAATTGGGCCATTACGATTGCCAATCGCTGTAGGGCAGTTGAACTGTGTTTATGCGCTACAGTTCAAAGCGCATTATCTTTTTCGCTGCTAATGTGGAAACCGTCAAACGGTTTTGTAAAATATGCGGTAGCTGTCTTACCCGTGAGAACAGACAGCAGAGGTGCAACTAACGACAGAGGTCGAGACGAGAGGCAACTGCCGCCCACGGCCCCAATTACCGCAATTAAATTTATCTGCCTATACCCATTCCTTTGAGTTCTCCCATCACGCGATCAGAAAACGAGACAGGTCCAGACTTACTAGATGAACTGTTGCCGCTGGTGACACTGCCTCCAGCTGCGCTAGGTTCAGCCCCTTTGAGCTTGTCCAGTTCAGATTGCATTCTTCTGTTATGCTCAACAAGTGCAGCATTCTGCTCCACTAAAGCTCCTCCACTAGCAGCCCACAATGCAGCGGTCGCTGCGTCTTCAAATGTGTTTTGCTCCATCAGAATCTTCTGAGCAAGTCCTACCCTCTCCCTTACCCCAGTGTTCCATTCTTCATCACCTTCACGTAGCTGGTAAATAGGAATGTTATCCTGCGCTTCCTTTAGCATTGTCTTAAAGGACTTCTCAAGTGCCGTGTTTCTCTCAGTGGTTTTCTTCTCGCTGATCAAGTTCTCTTCTTCCACAAGCTTTTGATAGCTTGATTTAGAATCCTGCAAAGCTGTGTCTCTTTCGTAGCTAATCTCGTCAATGCGATTAACGATGCCCTGCAGGTAAGCCTGTCTGGATGCTGGCAATTCTCCTACCAAATCATCCAACGCAGATGCTCTACTCTCACTGACTGGCATTGAAAGTATCTTAGCAAGCTGATCTCGGCTCTCCGCTGGGACATAAGCTTTGGCTCGATCTATCTGAGCATCGATTGGCTTAACGTATTGTTCATTAAACTTTGGATGCCGTTCCAAGTTGGTTAGGCTAAGAGTCTCACTCATCTCCGAGTAATCCTTCTTAAGTTTTTCAAACTCCTCACTAGGTGCTGCGTCTTCCAAAGCTGTCAACTTAGACATCAGCTCGTTGACTTTGGACTTTGCTTCATCCCTCTCTGCTTTAATAAGCCTAAAGTCTTTGGAGCTTCTCGACTCTTTGACTTCAGTCTCTACGGGTGCTGGCTCTGGCTCTGGCTCCGCAGTTGGAGCTTCTGCTTCTACTGCTGGTGCTGGCTCAGATGCTGGCTTCTCTGACATTGCTTCACGAAAAGCATCTGCCATTGATCCAATGTTTTTGTTGGTTTCAGGATGCAATGCTGGGTTGCCAGAAATTGCAGCGGGGTTTGGTTCTACTGTTGCTTCTTCACTCATAGTCTGTTCTCTGCGCTAAATGTGGATTCAGGTTCTTTCGGAAGCTCTGGGGCTGTTTCGCCTAAAGCTTTCAAAATCTTACATGTGTATTCGTAGCCTTTCTGCATGCCGTGTGCGTAAGCATAGTCTGTAGCTGTAGATCCGAATGCCAGCGGCACTGTGGATAGAGGCATCTCGTCAGCGAGAACTTCCATCATTGCTTTCCACGTTTCAGATTCTTGCAGCTTGCGTGCGTTAGCTACAGCTGTCGGGTCATTTGTCCATTCTGATAGTTTCATAAAGATCGTGCGGAACGCATGCAGTGAACTCGGTCTGTGCCGATAGTTGAATCGTTTGAGTAATGAACTAGAGGGGCTTCCGTCCACTCTGGTTCTCCATATTGGCGCACGGTTCGTGTAGCAGCGTAAAAGCCTTTGTGGGCTAAATGCTGAAGAACAATCATGTCACTGCTGTGCGCCTTTTCATCTATGAAGTAACCAATGTCCTCGGGTTTAACTGCACAGAAAGCAGCGCAAACACGTTCGTATCCTGCTGGAGTTCCTGCAACAACTGAAGGAGTGACAGCCTCTAGCTCTGGGTGCACCTCATAGATCTTCATTTCAGCGGGAACAGGAGAAGCATTAAAGCTGTAGTTAACCACATCATAGTCCGACATAAATCCCCCTCCCAGTGCCGCAACCGCCAGCCACCTTAAGTAGCAAGCCATTTCGTATTCGGGAACATTTATAGTTGGAAACTTGGAGACTGCGTTTTTAAACAAGCCATATAGAGGATGAGCTTGTGCGTGATGCTCGCCAAGAACTACTGGGTTCCATCCTCGACTAGCCCAGCTTCTCCTCCAGTGCTCAAGCATTGGCTCTGATTTCTGATGCTGCTCCTCGTCAACCTTTACGTAGTAAGTATATACCGTATTCATTTCCGTCTCATCCTTCGTTTAGTTGCTTTCTTCTTAGGCTTGGGTTTTGGTTTGGCTGCTTCCATCCGCTCTCTCAATCTGTCCACAAGCGACAAGTCTTTGTTGCGGTGGAATAGACAGGCGTCGAAGTCCACCACATCATCGACCGTCTGTTGGTCTGGGAAACTTGGCACTATCCCGCCGTGTGTGCAGGGTCTGTTTTTTGAATCAATCTCCCACACATTCATTATAAGGTTGGTGTGTCGCGAGTGCTGTAACACACCATCAAAACTCATAGCTACATCCCAAGCCACCCCAACAGGTGGATTCATTATGGAGGGGGCATACAGGTGAGGGTCAGGAGGGTAGACAGCTACTCCATTTAGATGGATAGAGTTATCTTTGACTACTCCGTGAACTTTGTGACCTAAGAAAGCTTTGCCGCACCTCTGGTAAGCCTCATCTATATCTTTCAACCAGCCCTTACGGATAGGGACCGCATCCGGTTCCCAGAACAGAAAAGGCTGCTTGTATTTAGTGATGATCTCCAAGCACGCCTTTGTGAAAGAGTTATTCTGCGGGTTAGGCCAAGTGGGATCACCCATCCATTCCGCATACTGCAAGTGTATCACCTTCTCAAAAGCGTTCTCAGCAATTGCGTTTATTTTATCTACCCAGTCAGGCGGCACATCAGAGTCGTAGGAAAGCATTACCGTGTAAGGCAGCTTCCCTTCTAACTCATATGACCAAGTAATGTTTTTATGAATGGACTTGCAGTCCTTTATGCAGAACGGTGCTACTACTATCATTATTCGTCTCGACTGTGATGTGTTGCATCATATGTTAGCCGCTGCTTTTGCGTCAGCTAACGCCAACTCCTGTTTTAGTTTTAACTGATTGCGCTCCAGCTCAGCTTGAAGCTGTGCATCCTTACGTGCCTCTTCTCTCTCCATTGAAGCCATCTTTGCTTGCTCTTCAGGAGAGATCGCTGGCCCCTGTTGCTGCATTGCCTCCTGCTGCGCTTGAGCTTCAGCTTGCATTTGATCAGCAGCTTGCTGTGAAATCTCGTTGGCATAATCGGTAAGCTCTTTCAGCTGCTCGCCTAGCTGCTTAGTTTCATTCTTACGATTAGGGTCAGCGGATAGCTGAATGATATGCTCTTCGATGTGCGGGAGAAGTAGTCCAAAGAATTCCGCAATGGCTCCAGTATTGGCACCCTGTTGTGCGGCTTGAACTAGCTCTGCTCCTTTACCGATGTGAGTCTGTGCGTGGATAAGGTGGTTCTGTGAATCCGTAATGATTACTGGGTTGCCCGTCTGCATTACAGCGTTCTCAATGTTAGCTTCGGCAACCTGATCCTTTGCGTAAACATCCTGTTCAGGCTCTACCATATACCTACCAACCTGCTGTTGACCTGCTAGAGCAGCAATGTAATCGCGCATCAATGCGTTTCTACCACTCTCAGGTAACTGCCCACTGATCTGCATCAATCCAGAGATGGTCTGCAATCTTAAGAAAGCAGATCCCTGCCCGTAATTCCTAGACGCTTCCACGTAATCTACATCGTTCAATGCTTCTTTTGGCACCCCTCTGGCAATCACTCTCTTTTGGAAATCGATAGCCATTGCATCAGTGACGCTGGGATCAGAAGCACGCCTGTATTTCTCAGCAAAGAATCTGTCCAGCTGTTGGTAGTAACGAGCTATCTGTGTTTTACCCAGAACGCTTGCTTGCTGAACGATAGCTTGAACTTCAGTGGCTGTCTTGGGGTTCCCCTGTGGCTTGTCCAGTCTCTGTCTGTATTGAGCTAGTCCAGACTGTAATACATTCTCCAGCTCACGATCCACTGCTACAGGTGCATCAACGATGCCAGAAAATTGTCGCTGCACTACATCGAACTTAGGAGGCAGCACGGTGACAGACCCCATATTAACGAGACTAACTTTCTGCCCAGCTTCTGGTGTCTGAGGTTGCAAGTGTAAGGAGCTTGCCATTGCAGCTGCATCTACCATCTGACATTTCTGCCTGTTCTTCAGCTCAATGACTGGATACATCTTAACGCCCAATCCTTTGACGCTGTGATGTTGACCATCCCCTTTATCGTAGTAAAGAGGGTGAAGCACTTGATCCCAGTTGTCATACTTGCGGATGTGCTTGTAAAGAAAGGATGACCCTTCGTTCTCAAGCACAATGTAGCAACTGATCTTCCCGTCTTCTTCTCCAGCTTGAGGGTATTCCCTTACATAAACGTGTGACGCATTAACCTTATTGCACTGGGCAGAGTAGTGAATGTCGTTGTTGCGAATACGTTGTTGATGCCACTCCCAGTTCTGCTGTTTCCTGTAGTCCTCTGGGCCAGACTCGATGATGGCTTTCCTTACTGCTTCCACATCCCAGCCTACAGTAGCTGCTGCTTTGGGATCTCGGATGTAGTGATACAGTTCGTGCGCTTGATACTGCCTTCTCACAGCAGCTACTTCCCAGTCATCTGGGTTGCTTCGTGTGTTTTCTGGGATCAACAGATCTCCAGCTTTGATTGCTCTCGATTTACAGCTGGTTGGGCTTTCAAAGATAATTGGGCCAACCCCGTAGAGGACCATCTCATGCTGAGATAGCTGCATTGTGTAATCGAATTCCCGATCCTTTTTTTGAAATCTATCGAACTCCTCAGTCAGTATGCGTGAGTAAGATACGCGCTCTGAGTCGTTGCCTACATTGGTTTTGACTGTGGCATACGTGGGCGTCTCAGAGAAGATGTCGTAGAATGCTGTGAGCGATATGCTGAAGAAAGCTTCTGCTTCGCGAAAGTTTACATTCGTTCTGTAAGCTTGCCCTGTTCGACGCAGGTCAGCTGGATTGTATGGAGGGTTTCCATCAATGATACCTTTGACTTTAGCACGAACTCGATTGCGTCCTTCATCAGAGCGAATAAGCATTTGCACCAAGTCAACAACAGCTTCAGGTGACGATAGTCTAGACTCAGGCGGTGCGCCTTCTTCACTGATGTTATCCAGCGGTAATGTGTTTCCTCCGTAATTCATACTTTTTTCCAGCAGTGTTCAGGCAGGTTCTTATTCTCAGATTCGGTGATAGTCTTTTGTAGAGCATCAAGCGGAATCCATACCTGCGCTGCGTTAAAGCAACCACAATGTTTACAGGATTTTAGCTGACCGTCATGCGGAGTTTTCTTGGCCCCAACAATAAATTGAATAGCCTTCTGCATTAAGCCGCTGTTGCAACCTGTGCAGCCTTTGGGTTGCACGTTGTCTTCGCAGGTTGCACAGATCGAAGCCCGTTCCTTAGCTACGTCCTGAACCACCCTTTCAGTTCCTGCTGCAAACAGTGTGCGAGTCAGCCTAACCGCTGAGTTCAATGTTAGCTCAGTGCTGGGGTTAGGCTTTAAGTGAGCTTCGCTTTCAGTGCAAAGCTCACTGCGATTGCGGCACAGATCTGCCTCAACAATGTCTTCAATGTTAAAAGGGATTGGCAGGTTGTTTGCTTGGCGGTGACCAATTACATCAGAAACTAGCTGGTGAAAGCTGTCTGCTTTTATGGTATGTAACGTCTCCTCTTGCGTGTATGTGTAACCACCACTGGGAACAATGCTTGTTGGGATTAGTTTTTTCAATGAACTCATAGCTTGTCGTATACTTTGCAGTAGCTGTTAAATAAAAAATTAATGTCAGCTTCACTATTGTCATCTCGTCTAATGCTGGGCGGGTGTAGTGAAGCTGCGAAATCAACACTCTTCTGAATGCTTGAGTAGATAATCCACCTATGCGAGTCAAACGTGTCAGTGTTATGATTGGCGTTCAGGTTTATATCAGACCCTATTGCCATACTGTTCACAATATCGCGGATCATCGTTGCGACCTTAAAAAGCGTAGCCTGTGATGGGTGGTTCCAAGTGTATGTCAGTAGCGTTGTTTTATACTCATCCTTATAAAACGGCGTTAAATTCAGTGGATATACTTCGTTGTGGAGTGACGCGTATTCCTTACATTTATTTTCTCGCGTTGCCGTTGAATCAATGTTCTGCCTAGCTTTGTCTTCAAATTGCTCAGAACTAAACAGGTCAGGATTGTTGACGTAGTTGTTAACGAAATCAGCGGCATCTTGTTTGTTTTTCCAACACTGATAGATACCACCAAGATGTGCGTTTTCTGGCTCAGTTACAGCCTTCCCGTTTACGTGAAGTCCTGTGTAATCTAAGTAATATGCATCAAACCATATTGGGGGGAAGATGACAACGGGAGTATCTGACTTGCGCTCGCTGAGTAAGTAGCTGGTGGACAGGTTAGGTTTACCTCGGTAGTTGTCATCGATTGGCTGAGTGATAATAAGGTCAGCTGTCTTAATGTCTTCATCAAGCATCGACTCATCTAATCGCTCACTGTGGCACATGTAAGAAACACATGTATGGTCACTTTCAATACGGTCGAAGATGCGACTCCCCCTCTCATCTGGCTCGATAAGGTTAGTTACATTACAGTTGCCGTAAAAGAGCACCTTCATGCTGTCCCGCTTACTCCAAACAAATTGTATATCAAGTTCAGGTTCGCGTTCTGATTGTGATACATGCTTTCTCCATTGATATTACTGTTCTTTGGCATCCATAGTGCCGTCCCGTAATGGACTGCTTTCAAGTCAGCGGGGATTTGCCCATCTGCAATATCGTGTCCGTGGTAATGCATTCCACTAATTGCGTCTTCAAGCGTGTGTCCGAATTTGCGAAATGTCTCGTCGTAGCAATGCACCCCAGTAGTGTTAAAGTGCCAGCCTAGCCATTTGCTGTGGTTTGACAAAAGAGGGGGCGGTGTTTCTTTTGTTCTTTTTAAACCTTCTAGTGCGATTTCTTTCATTAGTTCCTCCCCGCTATCTGAAGCAAAACAGCTGTTCATAAATAGCTGTCGGAAATCGTGGCTAAAAAGAACTACTGGGCGATCTTCAGGCATATAGGTGTTCAGTGGGGTTATTGGACACATGTCACAATCGGTATAAAATCCACCTATGTTATACAGAATGGCTGCTCTTCGTATGTTGCTCCTAGCCCCTAAATGTAGGCTGTCGTAATGATCTTTCCATTCTGGGAACAAATCGTAAACGTGTTGGTCAGCTTCTTTATGAACCAGAAAAGTGTAGTTGTGTTCTGGGTTCAATCGTTGCCACCTCTCAACGCTGACCTTTTCGTATAACGACAAAGCTGAATAGCTTTTGTGTATCTGTATTATGTTTTTGCTTTTCATTAATCCCAGTAAACGCTGTCGTCCCTGTGTTCCCGCGCTTTACGTTTTTGTGTATCTTGTTATCAATTGATAGTCTTCTGCGTAAAACTCTTGAATCGCTTTAAGTGCGTTGGGCGTTAGTGCGCTGGCGTCACTGCGACTCGCTGATGCATTTATTTCCGGTAGCGTAGCGTTACGTTTTATCAGTCCTGACAGCACTCCACTCATCCAAGCTGAGTCATTGCGGTAAGGGAACAAGTAATCAACAGCGACTTTTCCGTTTATCAAAATCCAGAAAGTTTGAGGGATAAAATGCAAGTAACCGCTCACCTTCAGGTCTGAAGCCAGCACTTCAGCTATCTGGGACTCGTCTCCGATCCCTCTGAGGTAACCTCCAAATGCCCCCTCAATCTCTGAATTGCTACCACCACGCAGCAGCCAACGGCACGCACTAACAAACCTTTCAGCGGGGTCACGCAAGAAGCAGAAAGTTTTCACCCCTTCTGGCACTGTAATGCTTGCAAGTGCTTGATGCCCCATTAGCTCGCCAACTATTTGATCGCAATTATTATGCATCCAGTTGGCAACAGAAGACGAAGCGTTTTTAGGGATCTTAATGAATCCCAGTTTATCAGACAAAGATGCAATCATGAACCAACCTGTATCTCTGTGAAGTTTTTGCTTTTCATTAATCGTAATAAACGCTGTCGTATTCTTTGACTAGCTGGTCCCAGCTGGAGTTCCCGTTCGTCTGCTTGGTTGCGCTTGCATATCCACCCAACCGCCTAGCCATCTCTACAACGAGAGCTACAGCGTCTGCGAGGTCAGGTGACTTACCTGTTCTCGATTTCATATCAACCTTACGTTCGATGATTGTCATTCGCTTTTCGTCATCAAACATTCTCCCGCAAAATTCAATAGCTACATCGTGCTGCATGTTGCGTAGCTGCTCATTGATAGCCCACTGCCTGACAGAGAACCAAAGCTCTGTGACTTTGTTGGCATACACATCGCAGCTTGGCCTGTGGTCCTCTGGTGATACAGGTCTGTCGCTGGCTTTACCTCCAAACTCCACGCGCTGTATCTCACTGCTCCACGTTTTAGCGAGAATATCACACAGCCCGCCACCTTCTCCTGTAGCATCGATAGCTAGTTTGCTTGGATGTATGTTGTTCTCTTCGCAGATCTGACGCGTGCGGTTAGCTATCTGAAAGTGGACAGGCTCCGATGAGTTTGCATCCAACTCAATCACTTCATTCCTCTCCAGCTGTATCCCCATCTTCCCGTTATCAAAGTCTCCGTAGCGAGCAAGCTGAATCACGCACCTGTCACCACCAGCGAACGCTGGATCAAGTCCCGCAATCATATTGCTCTCACGTATGAAAGTAGCTGGATGCATCACTCGATATTTCTCAATCAAGCTTTCACTTAAGACGGTTTTGCATACGCCTTCAGGTGACCACATGCCTCTGGTGTATTTCCAGAACTTGGGCGAATCCTCTCCATCATACTTCTGAGCTTGCTTGATTTGATCCTCGTTAATCAAAAACTCATACTTAGATTTTCCAGCAAGCATGTTCGGGGATTTCATTCCATCGAAGCGAACACACACACCTCTCTCTGTCTCCCATTCCTGATCCTCAATGCTGATGGAAGACCATCCGTTCTTCGGTGTGGCAAACCTCCCGTGCTGGTCGAACTTGCTGTGAGGGTTCCCGATGGCTAGGAACTTAAATTCCTTTGTTCCTTTCTGAAGGTTAGAGCAAGCTTCAAACGCAGCTTCAGGTGTGTCAGTTGCTTCGTCCACAATCACCATTGTTCTGGGAGAACGTATGCCCTGTATGTTGGCTACAGCTTTAGATGTCGAACCATCCAATACAGGTATGGAAAAGATTGCGTGCTTGTCATCACCTCTTACAGCTTGCAGCGTAGTTTTACTGTCTACCATATGCGCTGGGTAACCACCTTTGCATGTCCTGTATAGCTCTTGAATCACAGGCCACCCACGTTTACGGATCATCTTAGCTGTAGTGGATGTAAGGATGACACTAGTCTGAGCTGGGTCAGCTAAGAAGTAGACCATCGAGTAGAGTGAAGCGGAGTATGTTTTTCCACTTGCACCACAGCCAGCCCAGCACACCCACTGATTCTCGCATAGAGATTCAATCTGCTTATCAAGCCACGGGTTCCAGATGAGGTTAGGCCAAAGAAGATTCGCTGCATTCTTAAAATGCTTGAAAGCTCCAAGCCCTCCATTTTCTATCCTGTGGTTTATGCGAAATGCATACAGCTCAAGTTCAATATCTTTCAACTGAACTGAGAACTGTAAGTTGTATCGATGCTTTATCAAACCGTTTGACAGCTAAGGGTGTTCCATAACTATGGAACCTACTGGGAATCATCCAGCACAGTTACCTAGATTGTCAAACGATGGCTATACAACTTAATTCAAATCAGGATTGCTGCGAGTCATCTTGCACAAACACTACTGTCAATGTTCCGGGACCAGAGGGTGCGGCTGGGGCAGATGGAACCAACGGAACAAACGGGGTTAATGGAGTTAATGCTTACTCGACTACGACCGCAGCGCACACAGTCCCGAACGTGGGAAGCATTTTTAACATGTATGTAGCTGACCACGCAGCTTTCTCTGTCAACCAGATACTGGTTATCTCGGGTTTTGGGCATTACCTCATAACGCATAAGGGGACTGACGGAGGCGGTGGTGAATACTTAGGGGCAAAAAGGCTTGGTTACCCAAATGATACTGGCTCCACTGGAGCGACAATCGCTATTGGCACTGAGGTTTCACCAGCAGGACCACAGGGGCCAGCAGGTGGCGGCTCTGACCAGCTTACTTCTCAGGGGGACTTACTGACACGCACAAGCACGGCAGTATCCTCTCTGAGTGCGGAAGGTGACGGCTCCGCTTTGTTCACAGACCCAACCGCCCCGACAGGTTTGGAGTGGAGGGGTATAAGTTTCACTGACGTTAACGGCAAAATCAATCTAGGAACGCAGACTGACACCACTACTAAGCTACCTCTCGACAGGCTCACAGGACCAAGCGATGTCAAAGGTGATCTAGCTTACTACAACGGCACCAGCTGGGCTAGGTTACCGAAGGGAGCTGAAAGTCGAGTTCTTACAGTGAGTAACGGGGTTCCAGCGTGGGTAGCTGTTGCCAGCACCTCGACAGCTGTGAGATGCTCGATCACCACGGACGGAGTTACAGCAATTCTCAACAGTGATGCTATGAATGTTGCTTCGGCAGCAAATGAAAACGTAGGTGGGATTGACTCTAATGTGTATAGAGTGACTTTTATCTCTCCGGTCGATGTTACGCTTCCAATGTTGATACAAGACTCCAGCGTTGACCAGACCCCTCTAACTTACAAGATAAAGAGCAGGACCAGCAGTGATATCGTTTTCCAAACGATTACTTCTGGCAACTCGACACTCATATCGTTAATCATTTTTAATTAATGCCTACGATAGATCGACAGCGAATTTCAGACGGGTTCATCACACTTGAACGTGGTGTTGACGCTGGCAAATCGCCCAGCATGCTGCCACGCAATCAGTGTAGCTTTGCTGTGAACGCGTCGATGCGTGGTGGGTATGCGAAGACCAGACCAGAGTTCACTCACATCCCGTTAGTCTTTACTGGCCCAACGGAACCTGAAGCGGAGGATGTTCGGGCAATCTGGGAGACAGGTAGGTTTCAGGGAGCTTACAATTACAGTCACGGTGCTCGCAGTTTTATTGTGTGCGCGATAGGTGGCTACATTTTTACCGTCGATGTTGATACCAAAGAGGTGAACAATATTACGCCTGACGAAACGGACATCAACATGCCGCAAGTGCCTGTCTATTACTTCCAGCAAGCAGAGCAGTATCTGATTATTCAGGACGGGGTAAGCAGAGCTATTATTTTTGACGGTGCTTCTTGCAAACGAGCTAACGTAGCAGATAACGAAGTGCCTACAGGCACGACAATGGCTTACGGCAACGGGAGGCTGTGGGTAGCTAGAGGGCGCGAGTTTGTCGCTGGCGATATAGTCGGTGGACCTACCAGCGTTATACAGTTCACAGAGAATACCTACATAGCTGAAGGCGGTGCCTTCGCTGTTCCGTTGGACACAGGTGACATCACCGCGATGCGCTTTATGAACCAGCCAGACAGCAGTCTCGGACAGGGGGAGCTGCTGGTTCACACAACTCAGGCTGTATTTGCAGTAAACGTGCCGACAAGCAGAGACGATTGGAAGAATGTGTCTTACCCAACCGTCAGGATCGTTGCTATCAATTACGGATCTGTCAGTGATCGCAGCTGCGTACTGGTCAACGGTGACATGTTTTACCGTGCGCCAGACGGAATACGCAGCTACATCAGCTCCCGTAGGGAGTGGCAGGAATACGGACAGATACCTGTAAGTCGAGAAGTATCACCAATACTAAGCCGCGATACTCAAGCAGGCATATCTAATACTGCCAGCTCAGTTCTGTTTGATAACAGAATGCTGACAACGGTTACACCTCAAGCTAGTGACCGTGGACAATACTTCCGTGGACTCACTGCGCTTGATTTTGATTTGGTAGGAGGGACTGGGGCAAAGGCACCCGCAGCGTGGGAGGGACTTTGGACGGGACTCAATTTCCTGCAAATTATGACTGCTGACGTAGGATCGGAGTCGCGCTGCTTTGCTTTTCACCTCGATCCCTCCTGCCCTATACAACTTTGGGAGATCCACAAAGAGGATCATATTCCCGACACGCCAAGCAGCGTGGCTTGCTACATCGAATCTCCCAGCTACTCCTTTGAGAACCCGTTTGAAATAAAAAAGCTGGAATACGGGGAGATGTGGGTGGACCAAATAGTTGGCGATGTAGCTTTTGACATTAAATATAAACCCAATCAATACCCAGCGTGGGTGGATTGGAACACTTTCTCTGAGTGCGCGGAATATCAGAACTGCCCGACTGAATCTAACCAGTGCCTTACTCTGAATAATTACAAACCACAATACAGATCACGCGTGCGCTTGCCGCAACCAGCTGACAGCTGTGAGGCAACCAACGGTGTGCCAATGCGTAACGGATACGAGATGTCAGTCCGCATTGGTTGGACGGGACAAGCGAGGATCAAAGGGTTCAGGATGCACGCTTACCCAATAGTCGAAGAACCCTACGGTGGATGCGGAGATACAAGCTGCGTATGACAAAGAAACTAATCATCAACTGCGAGGAAACCACAAGTCAAAGCCCGTATGCATACGCACCAGAAACAGTATGCGACAACAGTCTTTATAGCTTTAAGGATACCCTCGGAGGTGGTGACACTGACCCAATAATTACTGAGAGCGGTGAGTATTTTACCTTATCCGATTAATCTTACTTTTTAATATGCCTAATACGACAGTCAATCTTGTTAAAGGGACAATGCCTCCAAACGCATGTTTCTCCAGCGTGGAAGCGTTATACGATCTATTCATTGATTCAACTACCGCGCACGTTAAGGGGCAATACACCCTTTTTAATTACGGAGATTCTGTGCCAGCTGCATCGGACAGAGATAAACCGTGGGTCAGGACTATTAACCAAGCCCCTGACAGGATCTATGTTCATAAAAGCGGTTACTGGTTGTCCGCACACCCCAGTCCTGCATTAAGCAAAGAGCGCAGGATCTGGACGGGAACCGCAGCTGAGTTGACCACCTATGACGGAGGATCTGATGTCACAACTCCCAACGACTATCAGGGGCCAATGTGGGAGATTGACGATACACTGACTCCAACTGACATTACTACCAAATCTTACGAGGCAGACATCTATGATACAGCTACCGTTGATACACTTTTAAACTCAAGCAGCACTCCCGATGCCAGCGTTACGCAAGCTCACGAATTAGGTGAACTGCCTGACAAAGTAACCGCAACCTATCTGTGCATTACCGACGATAACGGTGGATCAGGATACGAGGCTGGCGATGAATTGGCAGTTGACGGCACTTACGTCAATATGAGGAATTCTCATGTAGACACTCCAACTATTAGTGTTTCATTTAACGAGACAGAAGCTTACGCGAGGTTTTATGACGGAGTTAGGAGCAGACCAGAGCGTCTGTATCTGATCCCAAAGGGCAGTGGAAGCATAATGGCGATGCCTAAAGATAAGTTTAAAGTCAGGTTCCGTGTCTGGAAGAAGGGCGGTAAAACAATCTCTACAACCACTGCGAGTCTCTTCTACATCAAACGAACCTCCCGAGTTTTCTATACTGCATGAAGGTTACATTAGGCACAGCTAAAGCCAGAATAGCGAAGCATCTCAACCTCTGCTCCACGGACAGCAGGACAGTTGAGTATATCAACGAAGCACAGCGCAGACTGCTGGAGAGCGGTAAGTGGAAAGGCACTTACGGTAAGTTCACTATCTGCGCTACTAACGGTTGCATCACTTGGCCTCGTCAGATTGAGACGATTGAAACTGTAGCTGTGAATGAAGCAGTCGGCACTGTGCGTAATCAGTGGTTTGAGTTTCTGGAAAGCGGATACGGCTTGCTGGACAACAAAGACAATGTAGGCGTGCAGCTGCTGGATAGAGGTGAATCACCTGTGCACACAGACCTGACTGGTGCAGGAACCCTACTGAGCACCGGATTTAATGTGCGTGTGTATTGCCCTACCGCGTCTGATGTCGGCAAGACAATCACCATACAGGGCTATGACAGCAACGGTAACTGGATCAGGACTGTTAAAAGCGGTTCAGGATCTACTGCTGTATATCAGGACGGTGAAACGTTAACTCTGGCTCTTGGTTACGTGACTAGCTCGAAAGTCTGGAGAAGTATTACGAGTGTTCAGAAAGATGTTACCGAAGGTCCAGTATCAATTTACGAAACAACCAACGACCCCAGTAGTGCAGATGTGTTCCGAGAAATCGGAGTATATGAGCCTACCGAAACTATCCCTAACTACAGGCGATCACTGATACCCAGCTTAGCTGGCGGTAAGAAATGTGATGGTGATACAGACGGTAAGGCTTCTGTAACCGTCATTGCCAAGCTGCGCTTTATTGATGCAGTCAATGACAGTGACATCCTTTTGGTAAGTGATCTATATGCCATTAAGAATATGGCTATTGCGATCAAGCTTGAAGAGAACAGAGATTTTGGTGCAGCAGGAGAATACAGAGGACTTGCTTTTGATTCACTGCAAAACCAATTGGCAAACCACACAGGAGACGGAGTTGTTCCGGTGATACAACTCACTAACTTAAATACCCACGGCGGCGGTGGAATAGAAAGCTTAATATAATATGGCATTTGGAGCATTAATGGCAGCGGGAGCAGGGCTTGGTTTAGCTGGCTCTTTAATGAAGAAGAAACCAAAGATCCCTACCTACAAAAAGGTAAACCAAACCCAAGAGCAAGAGGCTGGCATAGCTGCCAATCTCGCAAGCTTTGAGAAGGCTAAACAGTTAGCTGACCAGACCACAGCTGCGGATCAGGACAGGCTGGAGTCAGTGCTGTCTCGCACAATGCCTAACTACAAAGACATGCTCAGCGGTGCAGGTTCCGCTGTGCAGAACATGATCAGCGGTAAGCTGGCTACAGAGGATCAAGCAATGTATATGCGCCAATCTGCTGAGCGTGGTGGCACTTTAGGTATATCTGGTTCTGGTGCTGGCAGGAATCTTACCGCACGGGATCTAGGTTTGAGCAGCTTGCAGATGACACAGGCTGGGCTTGGTGCTTTCAGTCAACTCTCCAGTAACGTCAGACAGAACTACACAGTTAATCCAATGTCTACGTCTGCAATGTATGTGTCACCTTCACAGCGTATATCCAACGCAATACAAGAGAATCAATACGCACATCAAGCTGCTATAGGTAAAGCGCAGAGCGATGCAGCTAATCACTGGCGAACTAAAGTTGGAAATTTTGCACAAAGCACAGGGGGGATGATGATGGGTGCGGGTATGCAGGGGATGGCTAGTGGAGCCACTTTTGGCGGTGGCGGTGGAAGCAATGTCGGCGGGGCTTTTGGCAGCAGCGGAATTCCTTTCAGACCAAGCTTGCAATCTACTGCGAACGCACTTCCCTCAAACTACGCGGGGCCAAGACTCGATGGATACGGTGGTTAATATTATGTCAGATCAAGATAACTTTTTTAGAGGAGCCAGCTTGGGAATGCAAGCTGTTCAGGCTGGGATACAGGCGAAGCAGTTTAACCAGAACTTACAGTTCCGTAAGTCAGAGGCTGACAGGCAGGCAGCACAGTTTAAGACTAATCTTGCCGAGAAGGCACGGCAGTTTGATCAAAGCTTCGACTTGAACAAAGCGGCAACAGACGCTTCAGTTGCCAGAGATAACCTCGCCATCAGAAATACTTCTTTTCAGTTGGAGCAACAGACGCTTACTGCAAACTTAATTAACAAAGAACTGGGGGTTCTGGCAGATTTTAAAAGTCAAGCTACTTCGGCTTACGATAGTAATCAGATCGAAATGCCTACTATCCCCTCATCTTTGACAGGAGAACGGATGGTTGAAGCTCAGAATTTCGTAAAGAGTTTGCAGAATAACCGCAAAGATACGATCAGGTTTCAAAACGCGCAACGCGACCAGCAGGATATGGAAGTCCTGATTAATCAGTATGGTCTACCGGCTTATTGGAGGGATATAGGAGAACTCTGGGAGGCTGCTAAGAATCCCGCAAACCAAGAGGCACAGCTTCAGCTCAACGCAATGCTTAACCAAACATCGCTAACGGGTGGGCAAGATTTAGAGAGGGAACTCAAAAAAGCGAACCTAGCTAAATCCGAAGCGGACATATCCGCATTGCTCAAAGCTAACAATTTAACGAGAGAGGATCTAGGTGCTAATTACAATCCTGTTGCGTATATTGATGAGCAGTCAGGAAAGCTTCTTAAGGGTAAATTTGAGGGCTTAGTCGCAGATCTTTCACAGGATGACAAGCAAAAGGTTGCCGACCGTAAAGCTGGACTAGAGCAGGTCGAATCATTCTACAACTTGCTTGCTAAGTTTCAAGAGGATGGGGAAATAAACCAAAGCGTTGCTAACAGGCTGCGACTGGAGATGTCTCAGGGGCAGTTAATAGACATTAAATCAATGTTAGAAAACTGGCGTAGCAGTCAGGAAAAATAATTATGGCATCGGACACTCTATCTTTTGCTCGCGAAACTTTCCCAGAAATTGCTCAGGAATCCGACAGAGATGTAACCCTTTTTATGGGCGATACATTCTCTGACTTGTTGGAGGCTGATAGTAAATTCGCTGAAGAATATGCAGGTTACAAGAAGTCAGCTGACTACACTCCTCCGTCCAGCAAAGAGCCACAAGGGTTCCTGCCAAACTTAGGAGAGGGATTCTACAAAGGAGTCCGCTACGATTTAGGCAGTTCTTTCGCTGGTCTAGGTGAGGCTGCTGTAGGGTTAGTGTCTGATAGCGGTGGGCAATGGTTTAGCGAATTAGCTGCTGGGTTTGAAAACTCAGGGGCTGAGTTCGCCGAAAGAAATAATTTAGATCTCGACAGCTGGGGCGCGGCTATAGGAGGTGGAGCTGCAAGCTTAATACCTATCGCAGCTACTGGAGGTGGAACAGGGCTTCTGTTACGCGGAGCTACCGCTCTGAACGCTGCCAATAAAGCGAGGGTTGCGACAAGTGCTGTTTACGGAATGGTTGGAGCGCAATCGTTTGGTGGAAGCTTTAGAGAAGCCAAACAAAATTACATGTCGCGTGGATTAAGCGAGGAGGAAGCCGTCAAGTCTGCTTACTTACCTGCACTGGGGTCAGCTACCTTTGAGGTAGGCGCAACAATTCTCGGAGGAAAAGTCGCCAAGAAGTTAGGCATTGATGATATTGAGAGGAGTGCGACTAGCTGGCTTGCGTCCAAAGAAGCTAAGCAAGCATTAGGTGGTATGGCTGACGCCGTAAAATCTGGTAACGCTAAACTTGCGGGGAAGTATGCAGACACCGCTATTAGTGTAACTGCTAAGCAACCCAAAGCACTTGCCAGAATAGGGTTGTCCGGTCTGACTGAAGGTGGAGAGGAAGCGGGTGCTGCAATTGGTGATTCAATTATTGCGGTAATGTCTCACAATCCTGATTTAACGCTTGAGCAAGCTGCTACAGGGGTATGGAAAAACTTTGTCGTTGGAGGGTTGCTGGGCGGTAGTCTTGCTGGATTAAAAGCACTAACAGGGACTCCAGTGAATGAACTTGGTGCGCTGTCAGATAAAGAGGTTGCGGACGTAGAAACATTGCGAGCCAGTGGAAGCGAAAAAACAGCGTCTGCTGTCGAGTCCAAGACGAGAGCAAAGCGTGCTGCTAGTGATGTCTTGCCTGACGATGGCGATGACGTAAACAGTGCAAGCACTCCTCAACCTCAACCTGAAGTTAGTCCTATTCAGCAGAGGAAAGCTAAGATTGAAGGGCAAAGTTCTCCCGACAGTGAAGCTGACACTCAGTCCAACGCGGTTGATCAGTCTGACATTGATATAGTCGCTAAGTTTCTTGGTATTCCTGCTTCAGAATTCAATGCAAGTGACTGGAACCCAGTCCTGAAATCTCCAGAATTTATTAGGAAACTTAGGTATGCTTCCGAATCTAAGCAAATAGAGTGGGCTGAAAACGAAAGCCAGCTTACTGCGGCTCAGCGCAAAATGGCTAACGATATCCTCAGGAGCATTGATCGTCCCCCGTCTCAGGCTGTCAATTTTGATCCTAATGCTAGACTTGACACTCCTGTCACAGTGGATAATCGACCTGCCTCTCAGTCAGTTCAGTTCAATCCTAATCAAAGGATACGCACAGAACTAGCAGGTATAGCTTCGGACGCGGATAGCGATGTTTCTACTCAGGTAGACCCAGATCAGAACTTAAACATTGTTGATATGGCTAGAATGAGTTCTAGCGAAATCAATCCTATTGCGGAAGCTGCACTTGGCGGCACAGAGTTAAGCCCAACAAACAGAACTGCTGTCGATAGGATGCTCAATCGCAAAGCAGAACTACTGGGGCAGCTGTTTGCTGATGAACCTGCCAGAGCGCGTGGGGTTCCGCTGGATACTGAAGCTGAGACTGATGTCATCAATGAGATCACAGACATTGATACAAGCCTCGCATCTATTCTAGGTGTATCAGCTCCGGCAGCTGTTACACGCGCAGAAGCTCGCCAATTTGTAGAGAGTGTTGACCAGAAGCTACAGTCAGCGAAACCAGAGATTGAGACAGAACCTGCACCTGTCGTTGAGTCGGCTCAGTTGGATGTTAGCGGTGACAGTGTTGAGGTGATCGGTGCTGTCGATGAAGGCATGCAGAAGTCTCTACGCTCTGCTCTATCAAAAGCAAAGAAGCGACTTGGTTCACTCGTCAATCTCAAGCGTATTGTTGCTACTGAACTTAGTGGGGGAGCTGGCGCAGCTAGTGCAGCTAGGAGGGGTCGTCGAGCAGATCTGGAAACGATACTTATTGATCCTGCTCGTCTGGCTGAGCGGATGAAGCGCGGGAACTTTGATCTATCAAAGGTGTTAGAAGAAGAACTTCTGCACAACTTGGACGGCAAAGCTATCCGTCATCTTTACAATCAGAAAAGAAAACGAGGTGAACTAAGTAGTGAGGTTTCATTCCGTCAATTCTTTGAAGATCATCACCAGCAGATTGCTGACCAGATGACAGGCGATGAACAAGCTGCTGCTAGAAAATTTTACGGTGAAGACTTCCGCGATCCAGTCCATATGGCGCAGGAGTTCATACGGCAACTCTTGCAGAAGCGTCACACCAAAGTGATCACTGAGGAGGCAATGGGTAATCCTCTGATTCGTGCGATCATCAGAGCGATTCACTATGCATATGGTAAGGTCAAAGTCACTAAGGGTTTACTCAAAACACACTTGGACAATGCCAGCAACTTGCTGGTAGAGATCCAGAAAGATCCCATCACAGTAGAGCAGGAAGCTCCCGCAACTGTTAGCCAGCCAACCCCAGAGGCTACAACCATTGAAGATGTAGGTAAGGATGATGAGCTGGATGTTGAGGAGAGTGAGGATGCTGATGATTTCACGGAGGTTATACCTTACGTTGCTCCCACATCAGAGGAACAGCAAGCCGCACAAGACAAAGCTGTAGCCTCATTTGCTATCAATAAAATCCACGAGCTTGAGCGAAGACAGGGGAAAGCTAAATGGGGTCAGGCTGAAAACGCAGGAGTCGATACATACATTAAAGACTTTTTGCCACAATACGAGGCAGGCGAAAGCAACTGGAGTGAAAGCTTTGCAGCCTTAGTGCAAAAACTTAGAGATCCTAGAGACGTAGCAGCTACTCAACAGAGAGTGGGCAGAGATGACGAGGGTAGACCTGTGTATCCTGTAATGACGAAGGAGGCTTTAAGTGCTGTCAGAACGATGTCAGTGAACAAGCTGATTGACGGGATAAGAAAGGACACTGGGCCTGAAAGAAGCACTGCTAACAACGTGTCTTTAGATTATGAAGATGAAAGCGGTGTCACTCTCGCTGAGAAAGTTGCGGATGAAAGGGATCTGGGTGATTACACGGGGAGGGGAGCTAAGTTCCGCAAGCTGTTCATATCCAAACTCAAACTCTTAGGGCTTAGCAAATTTGAAGGATATGTTTTCTTACAGTCTTTAGAAAACGACCACGCAAAAGGACAAGATCTAGTTCCGTTTATATCTGGGGAACGATTCCCAGATCGAAAAATTAACAATAAAACAGTTAGTGACGCTTACAGTAAAGCTTGGAATAAGCTGCCTAGATTGCTTGAAAACGATCCGCAAGCAGTTGCGGCATTAGAAGACTATATACCCGCTTCTGCATCCGACCCTCGCAGGAAGTTAATCAATGACATTCTGGATCTGATTCCTGACCCAGCCAAAAAAGTGTTTGAGACAGTGAGCAGAAAACTGCGAGCAGTAATAGTTGATCCGCTTAAAGAAGTTAAAGTTGCTGGAGGAAAACGCACGATCAACTTTACTCCAGAGAGGATCAAGAAAGACGGCTACATCAATAAGACTTTACGTGTGGCTTCCCAGCGTGCCAGAGATCTTGAGAACGCTATTAAGGCTGAATACCCTAAAGGCGTTACCGATGATCAGAGGGCGTTCATTAATCAGCATTTAAACGGAGTTAAGGAACTGGCACCTTTGCCTCAAAAAGTTGCTGATGCTGTTGCTGATATGCGAACGCAGATCGATGCTCTTAGCAATTACATGATCAATAAAGGAATGGTTGATGGCACGCTAAAAGCCAAACTGCAAAGCAATTTGGGAATGTATCTTGCGCGTAGCTACGCCATCTTTGATAACAAAAATTACCAACCTTCCAGTGAGGCAGAAAGCGCAGCTGTTAACTACATAGCCAAACAGTTACTGCAACAGGACGATACCTTAAGCGCGATACAGGCTACAGACAGGGCGCGTGTTATTGTCTCCCAAATACTCGCTGACTTAAAAGATAAGAACGCTAGGGATAGCTACAACAAAGGTAAGCTAGGATCTAAAGACTTGAGCTTGTTCCGTAAGAAAGACGAAGACTTGGCTCAGGAGATACGCGCTCTAATGGGTGAATACCAAGATCCAGTTGTTAACTACCTGCGGACAGTAAGTCGTATGGCTCACTTTGTAGGCAACCAGAACTTTCTTAGTGACCTTTTGAAGAAAGGAGACGGCACGGTTTTCTGGGAAGAGGGTGATCCTAATTCCCCAGAGAACACTGTTCGCATTGAGGGAGGCGAGTCTTACAGTCCATTAAGTAAAGGTAAGAAGCCACAACAAGAAGAAGGTCAACCCAAGAAACCTGCTCCAAAAGGCTACCGCACAACCCCAGAGATGAAGAGGTTGCTGACAGAATACGAACAAGCCAGCAGTGCCTCCAAAGATGGACTCTGGTCTGTGTTAGTTCGTATCAATGCAACCATCAAAGCATTCAAAACTATTGGTAGTGTAATGACCACGATGCGTAACTACATCAGTCAGCCGTTCCATTTGATTCATAACGGATACTGGAATGCTGCTGGATGGAAAGATGCTGCTGTCAAAGCAAGCCAATCCATTATCGCTGACGATTCTGGCACTGATCGAGAGCTACAGGATTACTACAACGAAGGAGTGCAACTTGGTTTAGCTGGGGAGGATATGACTACAGCTGAACTTAAGAAAACACTGAAGATTTATGGTTCTGTCATTAATGAGTCCAACAGCTTGTTTGAGTGGATGAATAAAGGTCAGGCTAAGATGATGAAGGATCTGGCTTTAAAAGGAAAAGACAAAGCCATCCTGTTCTACCAGTCCGCTGATACCATTGGTAAGTTTGTCGCTTGGGAAATGGAACAGGCTAAGCTACGCAAGCTTCCGACCTACGCAGGTAGCAGCCCTAAAGAGATTCGTGCAGAGGCAGCGAGGAGAGTTCGTATGACAATGCCTACTTACTCTGAGCTGCCACCCGAATTACAGCACTGGAGACGGCAACCACTGGTTGGTGACTTCATGTCGTTTGCTTACGAAGCGATGAGGACTCAGATCAATAACGTTAAGCTCATCAAAGATGAATGGAAGAACAACACCCCAGAAAGTAAGTCATACGCTCGTCAACGTTTGCTTGGCATGATGACAGTGACAGCTGGTTACTCCGCACTCTTTAAAGCACTTAGTTCTATGTGGGGTGATGTGGATGAGGAAGAGCAGAAGGAAGTTAGATCTCTGATGGCTCCGTGGGAAAAGAATTCCACATTCCTTTTCAGCAGGAGTAAAGAAGGAGAATTAAATTACGTTAACGTCTCCTATGATAATCCTTACTCAGCTACCACAGACGCGATTATGTCGCTAATGCCTGTGCTCGGTATCGGGGATCGCCCAGCGGGTGGAGCAGGGGAACAGGCTGAGTCCATTATAAAACAAATCATTGATCCGTTTGTGGGTGAATCGCTGATGGCAAATGCTCTTATTGACATTAGTCGCAACTCAGATGACTTCGGTAACAATGTATGGGAGGAAGACCAGAGCGGTGGGGAACAGGCAGCGAGTATCATTGGTCACTTATTCAAAGCTGTTAACCTCGGAACCTTTGATCGGGCATACAACAGATGGTTGCCAGCATACAAAGGGGAAACACTTCGTTCAGGTGAGAAACCTACGCTGAAAAGGGAAATGATTTCTGAAGCTATTGGTCTGCGTCTCAGGACACTGGACTACAAAGACAAGCTTGGTAAGCAGTCCTATAATAACAACGACAGATTGCAGGTAGCTAACAGAATCTTTACCCGACTCGCTGGAGGGGAAGGCACTGTATCCAACTCAGACCTGCTGATCAGTTACCGCTCTGCCAACAACGCCAGACGCAGAGTATTCGCTGACATTAAGCGACAGGTCAATGCAGCGCGTGCTGGGGGATTGTCTGATAAGGAAATCAAAACTGCACTGACTCAGTATATGACGGACAAAGATGCCAAAGCAGTGATGCGCGGTCAGTTCGTTCCTTACAAAGTCAGCCCTCAGTTAAAGAAGAAAGCCAAAGGAGCAGATCGCAAGCTTCCGCTCACAGACCTGACTCAGATCTACCGAGAGTTCGCTAGGGAAGATCTGGAGAATTAAGTAGCTCACTTAGGACAACGGCGTGCTGGACGAGGATCGCCACCTCATCCTCACTGTCGTTGTCCTGATACATCTCCATCATCATCTCAATAGCGATGATCCCCTGTTCAATAGCCGCTGCCCTATCTTTACGCAGCTTCTTGTTCGTCTTATGAAGATCGTCAAACCAGATGAAAGGTTCATTGAGCATTACCATCTATATACGCTGCACTTATAGCGGGAACACCGTCAAGCAGCTTTGCTCGTCTAGCCTCCAACCGCCTCTGCCGCTTAACCTCAGTCTTGTATCCCTTTGGTCTGTTACGTGTCTTTGACCCAGTAAAGATCATCACCGAACAACCACACTCCACGCACTTCCCTCTGACTGCCAGCTTCTGCTTCGTTTCAAAATCCTCAAGATCCTTCAGCTCTCGCTTCTCTCTGCACTTTACACAGTAGCCTTTAACGGGGCTAGAAGGTATCTCTGACGCGTCTTTGTCTTTCATTAGTGTCATCACAGCGGAAACGGTATCCACCGCGTTACAGCCACCATACACACAAAAGCGCACCTGTGAAGCACACCCTTACCTGCCAAGTGTGAACATCTGTTCATAGGGTGTGAACAGTTGTTCTCATTTTTGTGAACAGATGTTCACACCCTTTAAAGAAAGAAAGAAATAAAGAAAGAGACAAGCACATAGGGGTGTTCCAAATTATAACATGAAATGGAACACTTGACATCCGTTGCATTTTTACAGCCACTTTTCAACGTCCGAAATTGGCTGTAAAAAATGGACAGCGACAAATTGGTAGTCAGTGTGCCGGTTTTGGTTTTTAGGGAAAAATTACGTGTGGGTGTATAATATAGAAGCGGGGGGCATGAAGGGGGGTAGGGGGGTCTGCCTGTGGTGCTTGAATGATTGGTCTTTCACTGTCATATGTTAGTCAGTAACACTCGATACATCTTCATAAGTTGTTGTGTTACATAGCTTTGGCTCATCTGGCAACTGAGACATGACAGCAATATTAATGATTGGCTCGTTGGTTTCACCAATATTTAGCAGTGAACTGGCTCTTTTCTGGATGGATTCAGCGATTTGCTCTCGTTTTTGCCATTCTTTCAACTCTGAAACGTCAATCTCAAGCTGATTCAACGCAATCGCGCTCCTTTCAACGTCTTGCACCAGCATATTCTTCACCCTTTCCCCTGCTTTGAGCGTATCAACAGCGCTCACTTCTGCTTTTTTGAGCGCTTTTTGAGCGCTTGTCTTAAACTCTGCTTGTCTTCGTCTTAACGTGCTTTCTCCGATTCCTGTTTCCTTTGCTATCTCTTGCCAAGTACTACCACGCGCACGCATGTGTCTTACTCTCTCTTTCTGTTTTTCAGTAAATCTCATCAAAAAATAATCTCAAATACTTTGGCGATTTTAAAGCGGATTCTCGAATGGGTGAATGTCGGCAACGGCTGACACTGACAATCAAGTCAGTTCGTTCTTTCCAAGTCCACGCTTCATTGTGGCACTACTCATTCCTTTTATGGGATGGGCATCGGGTAACTCAACTAGGAGTTGGGCAGGTGGTTTTCAGGTCCACCTTTAAAACAGAAAACTGGCTTCTGGGCGGCTTGTCGTAAATGGTTAACTTTGACCTGAGCTGTGTCGTCCAATAATGCCAACATTGCGTTGGAATGACGGTTTAGGCAGTTTGGACTTTCGGGTTCAAGCGGAGTAAAGGGATAGGTGAAACAGGCCCGCTGTTTCTTAACACAACCTGCCGTGTAATCTGGACGCCCTCCAGCCCCCTATTCGATATCTCACCAATTTCACTGGTAATCAATCTGATCAGACGTGACAGGTCTAGATCTGGCTAGGGTAACAGTACGCCAGTGGGTTGCGTTCACATCATTCATGTTGAGTGGTGTGAAGACAATCTAAACACATAAGGAAAAACTATGGAACTATCAATCGAACGTAAAGAAATCGCAGGACAACAATTAGCGGTAGCAATTCAGACAACCAAAACAGGCTTAGTCACTGAGCGAACCCTTCGCATAGGTGAATTCAAAAAGCACTACAACCTGAAAGGCACTGAAGCCAAAAGGCAATACGCAATGTATAGGAAGCATTTCGGGGGAAACGGAACTGCCAATGCATTAGCGAAGATCAGTAAGATGGGCCTCCTGCTGGAAGCGGAAAAAGCAATGTCGGCTGGAAAACTCCAGTTCACATTTGCGCCCTCTAAAGTCGGAGAATACACCGAGCCAGAACCACGTAAAAAATGGAACAAACTATCGAAAGAAGCTATCATACGGAATCTGAAGAAAGCAGGAGCCAGCCAAGAGGTTATTGACGCAGCATTCGCAGCATAATCAAGCACACACATTCAGAAGGAAAACTATGCCAAATATAGATCAAGCCAAAGCAAAAGAGTATGTCGATGACCTAGTCCGTAAACTGTTTAAAGACTACAAAGGCGACAGGAGCAGCGATGACCACCGAGAAACAGTCGAGAACTACACGAAGTATTTTATGAGAATGTTTAAGTAAGCAGAAGGAAACAATAACGCCAGAACATGCCCTCTCATTAACCGTGAGAGGGCTTTTCTGTTGTTAGATGCAACAGGCAAACACATAAGGAAAAACTATGCCAAGCAATAAAACAAAGAAGGATGTCTATCAAGTCATCACGGACAGAATGATAGAACAGTTAGAGAAGGGAACAATCCCGTGGCGTAAGGGATGGAAGGCTCTGTCGGGTAAACCCCCTCAGAACTATAACACTAAGAAGCCCTACAGAGGGATGAACGCCATCCTCACGGCTTGTCAGGGGTATAGCAGCCCATACTGGATCACTGCTAAACAGGCTAAGGATAGAGGCGGTCAGTTAAAGGAAGAGCACAAAGGGAAATACACACCCATCATCAAGTGGAATTGGGTCTACTATGATGCGAACGGGAATAAGGTTAGCGACAGGAAAAAGGCAGCGAAAACCATCCCATTCCTACGCTTCTACCAAGCATATAATGCCGAGCAAATCGAAGGTATTGAATGGGAGAAAGTAGAAGAGGTGCAGCTTAACGATCACGAAAAGCTGGACCAATGTCAGAAGGTTATCGACGGTTACCCTAACCCTCCCAAGCTTGAGGAGCGCGGTGATCAACCGTGTTACGTGCCACTGATGGATACCGTGAGGATGCCTCAGATGGGGCAGTTCGATAAGAGCGAGGAATACTACGCCACGATGTTCCACGAACTCGTTCACAGCACGGGACACAAGTCCCGATTGGGGAGGTTAGAAAAGCAGAAGAGTCACAAGTTTGGCAGCGACTGCTACTCAAAGGAAGAGCTGGTAGCAGAGATGGGGGCAGCGTTCCTGTCTGCTTCATGCCAGATCACTGATGAGACGTTTGAGAATGCAGCAGGATACATCCAGAACTGGTTAGGCAAGCTCAAAGGTGACAGCAAACTCGTCGTAATGGCTGCTGCCCAAGCACAGAAGGCAGTGGATCATATACTTGATTACAAACCAGAACAGAAGGAAGAGAAATGACAGCTAAAACACTAGTAAAGCTAAGTGAGATTAAGAAAGAGGAAGGGTTTCGTGAATTTGATTATGCGACACCTATGAACAGTGACGGTAGCTACCCGCATAACGGCAGAGCCATCGCAGTCTATTACGACACATGCTTTGCGCTAGTCTCACACAAAGAGCTGGCGATGAAGGCTCTCAATCGATACCACGCAACATTCAGGCATCAGTATGGTATTTGGGACAAATATAAAGATGATCCTTTCGAGGCATGTATGAAACTGTATCAACTGGCAGAGCTACTTGAGATGGCAGGAGTAGTTAAGAAAGAAGAGGTAGCAGTATGAAGTATCAAATTGAAGCGGATCGCTGCGAATGTCCTCAGTGCAGGAAGGAAACGTGGGAAGATCAAATCCAACAGCGTTACAGTGTAGGTGTATATGCTGGCACGTTCTGCGAGGAATGTTGCAACAGCTACATCGACCGGTGTGGGCTGGATGGATGGCAAGCATCACCCAATGACATTGATGAACCATACTATGAGGAGGAGTGTTAATGAACGAAGCAACTAAAGATGTCTTAGGCATCTCACTAACCATCATCGTAAGCATCGCATTCGCGGTGCTTTTTTTGTGCTTATGATAGATCCACGCACACTCATCTCACCCACTGACAGTGTAGAACGTAAGCAGGAGTTCCTGTTGTTCTGCATCATGTCAGTGGGTAAGAACTCTGACATTGCAGCGAGTAAGGTTGATCTAATCCTTAAAGATAAACCAACTGATGCTACACCGTTTGAATACCTCAGTCAGGTATGGTCACGCTCACATGCTGAGCAGTGCAAGACGGGGCAATACACCAGAGTTACGAAAGCAATAGAGCAAGCGATCCAGCATGACGTAGAACGCATCACGTTGGATGAGCTTACAAGTATTCACGGCATTGGTCCAAAGACAGCACGCTTCTTTCTAGTCCATTCACAGGGCAAAGAGCATGCGGTTCTGGACACGCACATCTTACGGTGGATGCGTGGTTTCTTTCCCGATGTCCCTGCATCCACACCATCTGCCAACCATTACCCCAAGTGGGAGAGGCTATGCAAAATGTTTATGAAAGCAGAGTTCCCCGAACACACATTACTCACTGCCGATCTGATGATCTGGCTTAACCAATCGAAAAGAAATGAATCAACTTAACGGGTATTTGCTGGACCCTTTCACCAGCAACATCACACAAGTCAAGCTGCCTCAACTAGGCAACGCACACATCAAGCAGATCATTGATCCCGACATGAACATCCTGTCATTGAGGGGCCATCATCTGCCTTACAACCTTACCGACATGTTGTATTGCGGTGAGGTTTACAAAGAGGGATTCCCTAAAGAGCGTCATCACTTCGTAAGGGTAGCAGGTATAGACGAGCCTATCTTTGGGCGGGTTGTCATTATCGGCACCAACGATGAAGGATTCACTGATGTGAGGGTGCAACCTGACACGCTGCCACACCTCATAGGTTGGGTAGCACATCTTAACAACTCTGGCAGCGCGATGCTGGAATTCAGAGCAACACTAGAAGGAACAAACAAAGAGAAGGAGGAGATATGAGTCGTCGATATGCAACCATTACATGTGAGGACGAACAGTTCGTGGAGCTAGTCCGAGATCTAGCAGAGCACGGTGTCAAGTTTGAGGCGAGCTACGGTTCCAACGGGGTCACTAGCTTTTGGTCGATCCACGTTGATGTGGTAGATCGAGAATGAAACAAACACACAGAAGGAAAAAGATATGAGTTACGAGCAATCAAAGATCCCCTGTGTCGATGAGTATCAGTTCTTACATCTAGTCCAAGAGCTGACAGACATGCACATCCAGTTTGAGGCGACATACGACACACGCCTCTGTCGATGGACAATCTGGATTGATGTAGACAAATGAAACAAACAAAGAGAAGGAAGAAATATGAACGAAATAGATTATTGCGATGGGTATTACATCTACCTGTCTGAGGGACGGTATTACATCGAACAGGACGAGGACTTTGGGTTTGCCTCACTCGATGAGGCTCGTGCGAAAGCTCACGCTGACCCTTACGCCAGACAAATATTGGTCGAGGAAACTAACTATGAAGCCGATCACTGGAAGCCCATTGGAAGACACACTTATAAGAACTAGGAAAAAAGTATGAGCAGTAAGAAAGAATCAACAATCACATGCGGAGATACATTTGAATTCGCACGGCTAGTCAACGACCTGCGTTACGCATTCGGTATGCAGTTCAGTGCAACCTACAACGCAAACAGCAGGAAATGGGAACTCACTATTGAGGACTAATCACAAACAAACAAACACACAGAAGGAAAACACTATGCCAAGAGATACAAAGATAGATTGGACGAGGGTTAAGTCAGATGTAAATGGCAACCCTCGGTATGTGCTGCACTGGATAGCAATCGGTGACACATACCGACAAGCACTTGAGATCGGTCGTAAATATGGCGGTCGCAAGTATCACAATAAGAGTTACGGGGGCGGGATCGTATTCAAATCATACGACCTCGATGGGTTAGAGGAAGCATTGCTTACACACAAACAAAGAACACATAAGGAAGGAATATATAGTATGGGATATTTTAGTTGGAAAACAGCAGACACAAACAAAAGCATATCGAATTTCGATAGTTCACGGGGAGCAAGAGCAGTCTGGCTGATCACACCAGATGGTATGGCAATACATGAGGATATGTATGAAGGTTACGGTGAGTTCGGAGGGTTTGATGCATACGCCTTACTCGCTAAATGGAATGCGCCAGAGCTATGTAAAGGAGATCCCAATTACGACAGGTCTATAGGCATCGACCTGTTCTACGGTAAAGATCCTATCAAGTATCCGCTCAAGTTCGCAGACAATCCTGACTGCAACTATAAGGATCTTCCCGCTTCGGAAACATGTCCATCACAGGGGTTCTTTTACGATGAAGACTAAGCTTACGTGCCTACTGTTGCTGGTCACATTGGTATCAGCAGCCCTCGTTCAGTCAGCCAATGAGCTTACCTTTACTGAAGGTGTAGCGAGTTGGTATGGCGAGAAGTATAGGGGGAGGATGACTGCCAGTAGCAGCCCCTTCAATCCCGATGAACTCACAGCAGCGCATAGGACACTACCATTTGGAACGGTGGTCTATTGCAGGTATGGAACTAACACTGTGCGAGTGGTGATCACTGATCGTGGTCCCTTTGTTAAGGGCAGGATCATTGACCTCTCGCGTGCTGCCTTTTCAAGACTTGCACACACTGATGCAGGACTCATCAAGATCAAACTCACCATCATTAATAAATAAACAGAAGGAAAAACAAAAATGAAAATCGAAATCAAACTACACGTAGACATGCCCCAAGTGGGCGACATATTCCAAGCATTGCAACTCATTGAAGGGGGCGTTGATATTGTCTCTGTCAATGGGATGCTTAACGGAGGCAATGGCAACGGGCATATATCAGTAGCCAAGCCAATCGTTATGCCAGAGAAAACGAAGAAGAGTAAGCCAAGTGTGCGGAGCAGGATAGATCAGTCACCTATCTTTACTGACAGTCGAGCTGTGCTGGTGCGCCATAAGTATAGTTACCGCACTAAACTCAATATCCCCGCCACACTCAAGAACCTCAATATGACAGTAAAGGAACTGAAGAAGGGAATCTGGCGTCGAGGAACACTGGAGCACTCTTTGATGAAAAGTATGAATGCGCAGCAGAGGGCAGCGATGAAGCTGATGGGAAACCATTACCAACCAGAATCAGTCATCGTTAACGAAGGGCGTGGACTATGAGTGACCGCATGAGTGATGTATTCAAAGAGGTGAGGCCCATCGATAGTATCAGTTATCAAGTGTCCATTGGTCGGGTTAAGTTTCTGGGAGCACAGCACGGGATGGCTGATGAGGAACACGATGTCAGCGTAGGTCGTGACTGGTTCAGTATCCATTGGGGTGATGGCAGGAATCCTCAATACTATGAGTGGTCCACAGATGCTGATGGTGAATACTACGGTGACCCCACGGGCTGTCCTCCGTGTCAAGTCTATGAGCCTACCGCTAGTCCTGATCCAACGGGCAAGTGGTGTGAGTTTGAGGAGGCAGTCATCAAATGGGTCACTGATTATCAACGAGCAATAGCATGAACAACTACCTCAACAGACAGCTGATCACGAAAGTGAAACAGCTAAAGCAAATGGCTGAAGCGGGTGGCATGCATCTCGCTCAGAACAACAGCAACTACAATGGAAACTACCTGTCCACGGTAAGGCTGTATCGGAACCGTCAAGACTTCGGGCATCCTGACCGAGCTGTATGGGAGGGTAAGGATGAAGCGGACATTGACACACTTCTAAGCAACAAGCTTGACCTGTAGCTGGTCATAGCACACACTGATCGCGTTCAGTTTTTCCTTCTGGACGTGTTTGTGATCCCCATTGACTGAGGCATCAGTTGGTGGGGATCTTTTTTATTACAGCTGGGTTTCCCTCTGACGAGTAATCATCCAGTGATGGGGCAACGAGGCGTGCTCCTTTGGCATAAACTCTATGAATCGCTGAGCTGTTGTGACCAAGTGCTACCATCGCCAACCTCTCAGGCATACCTGCTTGGAAGGCGCGTTCAGCCCACGCATACCGATAGCTGTGCAGTGAGATGCCCTCGATGTCGCAACGCTTGCACAGCCTACGAAATATAGATGCTCGGTCTTTGCTGTTGATCTTCTCGATGGCTGGCATGAACAGACCTTTGATGCGTCCATACTTCAGTGAGTTAAGGAGAGCTTTGACTTTCTCAGAGAGATGCTGGGCAGCGCGTGAGCCTGTCTTATGCCTCCTGTATACCAGCACATCCCCATCCATATCTTCGATGCGAAAGGA
>WLWG01000679.1_pt1 | contig 34026 bp, 40 predicted proteins | sample 6712871 | NCBI WGS metagenome assembly WLWG01 (sample SAMN12718693, study PRJNA515312) | sponge metagenome | isolation source: marine sponge | host: Mycale hentscheli | place: New Zealand: South Island, Marlborough, Capsize Point | collected 2003-05-01
ATTGTTCTGGTCATTTGTTGAAATCTTATTTGTTTTTAATTCACTCATATTATCCTAACTAAAAGTAATTGTTCCTGTTCCTGCTGTAAAAACAATATAGCTATCACTGCCATCTGTTTGTACACCACCATCTGTTAAACCTGTTCTTGTTGCAGTTATTGTAGCATCTGCTGTAGCCCATCTAAGTATAACTACTCCAGAACCACCTGCACCAGCAGTTTCTCCTGTACTACCAGTTCCACCACCACCACCACCTGTGTTTGCAGTTCCAGATGTTGGAGTTTGTACTACATACGCTTGTGCTCTAGCTCCACCTCTACCACCACCACCAGTACCAGCATTACCAGCAGCACCAGCAGCTGGAGGGTCAGCACGATAAACTCCACCTCCACCACCTCCACCACGAAGAATAGCTGTACCTGTAATAGAAGAACTTAAGCCATTTCCACCATTACCAGCACCATAACTTGAATAACTTGGTGCATCAGCACCTACTTGTCCAGCACCACCACCTCCACCACCATTAGTTTGATTACCAGCAGAACCACCTGCAAAACCTTGTGTAGGACTTTCTGCTGTACCACCAGCATATTGTGAGTGTCCACCTCCACCACCAGAACCACCAGAACGACCAGCTTGTCCAGATGCTCCACCACCACCACCACCTTGTGCAGTAATAAAAGCAAATGTACTATTACCTCCATCATTACCATTAGCACTAGCACCACCACCAACTGATACTGTGTATGCATTTACACCATTTGCAACAACAGTAATAGGTGTTTCAGTAGATTGATTACCACCAGATGTTTCAGAAGAATAAGAGTTTCTATAACCTCCAGCTCCTCCACCACCACCTCTGTTGTAATCTCCAGAGCCACCACCAGCAATAACTAAATATGAAACTTCTGCTGCTGCTACTCCACCTAAATCTTGCCAAGCAGAACCATCAAAAACTTGTACTTTACTGTCTGATGTATTGTAAATCATATCACCAGTAACAGAAGTTAAAGCATCTCTAGTAGTTGTATCGTATGACTTTAATCCAAGTGCATTATCTATTGCTACATTGTTCTGATCATTTGTTGAAATCTTATTTGTTTTTAATTCACTCATTATGCAAAGCTCACTGTTCCTGTTGCTTCTATTTGTATGTATTTTTCATTTGACCCTACTGGTTGTTCTCCAGCAGTTGATGTTGCACCACCAGCTAAAGTTGCAGTAAAAGTATCTGGATAACGAAGAATAACTACACCACTTCCTCCAGCTCCAGATACACCATTTGCACCTACACCACTACCAGAGCCACCTCCACCACCAGTGTATATTGTTGCAGCACTTGCTGTTCCATCAGCACCAGCACTACCACCATCACTTGCTGAACCATTTGTTCCTGCTGAAACACTACCACCACCACCACCACCAGCTCTGCCTACAGCAGAACCTGTAATACTAGAAGTTACACCAGCACCACCATTTCCACCAGCACTACTTGTAGTAGATTGTCCTACAGCACCAGCTCCACCACCACCTGCTGAACCATAACCCATTGCGTAAGTAGCACCACTTCCACCAGCGAAACCTTGTCCTGTTGTACCATTTCCTCCAGGTGGAGTACTACCATTCATTGTTCCACCACCACCACCAGAACCTCCAGAACGATTAACATCTTGTGAGTTAGCCAATGCACCAGCAGCACCACCACCTTCTGTGTGAATACCTGCAAAACTTGTTGGATTACCTCTATTTCCAGGATAATATGCACCAGCAGCTGTTACAGCAGCACCACCTCCACCAATATCTACTGTGTAAGATGTGCCTGTTGCTAAATAAGCTAATAATTCTGTTGATTTACCACCACCTGTATTTTCAGATGCGTAGGAACTTCTATATCCACCAGCTCCTCCACCACCACCAGGTCCATAAGCACTTGGAACTGCTGCACCAGATGAACCACCAGCAATAACTACATATTGCACAGGTACTTTATCATCTCCAGATGATACCCAAGATGAACCTGTATAGTATTGTACTTTACCTTCATCACTATTGTATATCGTGTCACCAGCTACTGATGTAAGTGCATCTCTAGCACTTGTACTGTATGACTTTAAATTTAAAGCATCATCAACTGATACATTGTTAGTAGAGTATTTACCTATAGAGTTAGTTTCTAGTATTGACATTATAAATCATTCCAACTTGTTGAGTAAAATCTTACTTTGTTACTTGTTGTATTGTAATATATATCTCCTGCTGAACTTACTCCAGCAGCAGGATCAGATGCTAAATTCTTTAAATTTAAAGGCACTTGCATAGCAACATTATTAGTTGAGCTTGTGCTTATTGTGTTTACTTTGACAGTTACCATTAGATAACTACCAGTGTACCATTATTCGTTACTGTGCCTGTGATTGTGATAGGTCCAGCCATAACTGATCCTGTGTTAGCTGCAACTGTATAAGTAGCTGCTTGTGTTTGGTGATGTGTAAATATTCCACCTGCTGTTGTTAATGCAATACCTGCTTGATTCCAGTCAGCCATATCTGTATTGTCTAGTTCGTAGTGTATTCCATTAGCAATACCATCTGTAAGTGTAAAGTCTGAATCTCCATCTGATAATGCAGATGCTGAACCTGATGCTATTTGATTAGGATTTATTTTATATACAGTTCCATCTGTAACATCTTCCATAATTAAGAAGTCATTTGCTGTATCTGCTGTTATACCTGTACCATCAGCTAAGTTAGATGGGTCAACTGTTAACGATACTGCACCAGATGTTGCACCTCCAGCTAAACCAGAGTTAGAAGCTGTGTTTACTTCTGTTATATCTCCACCACCAGCAGCAGCAATAGTTATTGCACCATCTGCATTAGTAACAGTTATTCCTGAACCTGCAGTTAATGTTCCTACTGCTGGACCGGATGTACCACCAATAAGTAGTTCACCATTAGCATCCATAGCTACTGCAGCTAATGTATCTGTTCCTGAATCTTGTGTAATAATTACTGATTTGTCAGCAAAAGAAGTAGCTCCTGTACCACCTTGTGCTACTGCTAAGTTAGCGACACTAAGAGTTACTGTACCACTATTCCCACCACCAGATAAACCTGTACCTGCTGTAACTCCAGTTATATCACCTGTTGTTGCATCTACCCATTCAGGAGCAGTTGCACCAGCATTGACAGCTAAGACTTGGTTTGCTGTACCTATACCTAATTTAGCAATAGTTGTTGTAGCAGAAGCATAAGCTAAGTCACCTACTGTGAAAGAAGTTAATCCTGTACCACCACTACCTACTGCTAATGTTGAAGATAATCCTCCAGCAGTACCTGTTACATTACCTGTAACATTACCTACAAGGTTAGCTGTAATACTTGCAGGAAGTCCTATAGTGACTGTGTCTGTTGCACTTACTGCTACTTCTACTTCATTAGAAGTACCACTAAATGTAATCGTATTTGCATCACTTATTGTTTCTGATGTAGAACCATCTGATATATTAAAGCTATTCATATTACCAACACCAGTACCAGTCAAGAAAGCACTTCTTGATTGTTTCTTTAATGCACTAGCAGAGTCATCATAGATAAGTATGACATCATTATTGTCAGCAGTTCCTTCGTTAGCTTGTCCAGTTATAACAGTTGCATCTACAGCAATACTGTTACCTGTTATTGTAAGACCAGAACCACCTTCTAAAGTAGAACCAAATACACCAATCTTTCCACCCATACCAGAGTGTGAAGAACAGTAATAAAATAAATTGTCTGGTGTATCAGCATTTACAGTAAATTGGATATAAGCATTAGCACTACCTTGTGAACCACTAGCAGTTCTACCAGTTGTATAAGCTGTACCTTCGCTTGTTTCTGATAATACAAATGGATGAGTAGCAGTTGAGCTATCAGATACATCAAATCTATGAACAACACCAGGTCTAAATGATATTGTTGCTTGTGATTCTCCATCTATTACAAACTTGCCACCAGCTACAGTAACTACATAGACAACTATTGCTGTGTTGTTTTCAAAGTTTATTGTTTTATTAGTAAGAGTTTGTGTGTCATCTAAATCTACTAATGTTGCATCAGATACTGCTGTGTTAAATTGTGCAAAAGTACCTGTTAAAGTAGCTTGTGATAAATTAACTGTAAGGGTATTACTTGCACTGTTTATAGTTTTGTTTGTTAAAGTTTGTGAACCTGTGAGAGTTGCTACTGTACTGTCTATTCCAAAAGTTATTTTGTTAGTACCAGTTGCTGTGTCTATACCAGTACCACCTTCTAAATCTAATACTTGTGAATCTAAATCTATAGCAATATTAGAACCACTATCGGCAGATAGGTCTAAGTCACTTGCACCTAACTGTGTATCTACATACGCTTTGATAGATTGTTGTGTTGCTAAATGTGTAGCAGAATCAGATGACATATTGTCCTCATCTTTGACTGCATTACCTGCAACTATCTGTGTTCCAGCTTCGTTAAAGTTTACATCTATTCTGTCATTTAAATCTTCTATGTGTTGTTGTAAAGGAGCCATTCGTACAACAGTTCCAGATGAATGTGATAATCCTGAACTAGCTGCTGAACCTGGTAAATACCTATTTGGTACAGAGGTTGTTAATTGTTTTGTACCTGTGTTGACAGCAGTAACTAATAATACTTCTCTGTTCGTTGCACTATCAGGGTTTATAACTATGTAAAAAGGAGCAGAAAGAGTTGTAGGGTAGCTATCAACTACAGCATTAACAGTAAAGGTTGTATCTGATGAACCCATAGTTGCTGTTAAGGTTGTTTCAAAAGCGTTAAATAGCTTTGTTTCTTGTGCTGTCATTCTATCCTAATCTCTCTACACCTAGTAATCCTATAGCTAATCCTTCACCACTGGCTGAAGTTGCAATAACCTTACTACCTCTAAATCTTACTAGACAATATTGTGTTACAGACCCTCTTGGAGAAATTTCTTCAATAGGACTACTAACATTTTCTATTATACCTCGTAATAAAGTATCTGGTCTGAATATCTCTAATTGGACATTCTGTCCTTCTTTATTTCTTAGTGCCTGATAGATTAAATCCCCTTGACCATTGACTCTTAGTGCTTTCCTAAATGGTCTTTCTACTTGGTCAGATATATTTATAGGCATATCTACAACCAAGTCATTAACCAACTGGAAACCTCTAACAGCAAACGATAATAACTCCGGTGATTGTGATGTATCACTTGTAGTTATAGTAAGTTTTGCAGACATCCATCTACCTTGTACTAACTCTAAAACTTCTTCTTCTCCACCTGTACCAGAAGCAACAGATATTTGTGGTGTCCAAGTGATAGATGCAGAATTGTTTATGTCATTAGGAATAGTTGTTGTTGCTAATGCTACAGTTCCTGAACTAACACCATTTGTATTTAGTTTTGCTCCTACCCACTGTTTCTTTTCTGATGTATAAAAGTCAGCTAATGCAGAAATAATATAACCTGTACTTACAAAAGTATCTGTTTGTTTATACACACCAACACCACTGATAAGTATTATAAATTTACCACCAGTTGTACCAGTCTGTGTAATACCTGTAACTTTTGCATTAGCATCAGAGCTATGTGTCACACTTAAATCTCTAGCTATACCAGCAGTAGGTAAGTAATATCTCCACAAGTTTGTTTCAGTTGCTGATTCGTGTATGCCCATATACACACTATCTCTTGTAACAAACATACTATGTGGACTTTGGTCAACACCATTATCCCATTCTTTAATTAACTGTCTATTAGCTAAGACATACAAGTTATCTGCAACAGTTAACTCTGCTGTATAAAATCTTCCTGTGTTAGATTGGTAACCTTTTGTTCCGATATAAACAATACCTTCGGTTGATGCTAGTGAATGTATCTCTTCAAAAGCTAACTGTGTTTGTCCTTTAAGACTCCAGGTACCACCATCAATCTTTAAAGAATATATATTGCTATCTGTATTACCTGCAAGAACTACTGCACCTGCATCAGTAACACTTGTAAATTGATGTGTTGGTTCTGTTGTAACTAAAGCATCTGTTGTTTCAAAGTCACCAGAAAAGTTTGCTGTGAATGGACTTGATTGCCATAAAAATTCTGCTGTTGTTGATTTACCACTAACAAATAATGTACCTTTAGCAAACCAAATACCTGTAAACGCACCAGTAAATACTGAACCTAAGTTCTCTGTAGTGAATGTTGTAGCAGATAAGTCATAAGATATAAGTTGTTTGTTTGTTCCACCATCTCCTGTAACAATAAATAAATCATTACCGAATGCAACTATACCTTGTATTGCATAGCTAACACCAGTGCTTGTCATAGCAGTCCAAGTACCACCCTCATTAGTAGATTGATAAATACTTGTACCATCTGTGATATACATATAGCCATTAGTTGTTTGTGCTAAATAGTTATTTTCTGATGATAAAGTTAAAGTCTTTTGTTCTACATCTTTGAGTAATCTAACACTGTATGAGTTATCTTGTTCTGCGTGAAAAACATCAATACCTTTACTATCCCAAAACCTAGAGAAATCATTAGGTGTACCTTCTCTTCTATGTGCTTTATCTAATCCCTCACCACCACTAAAGTTTGTTCTTGAATAAATCTGACCAAACTCTTGTTGGAAATCCTCTGGTGTTTCTGATGTCTGTATAGCTTGTGCCTGTAGTGGAGCAGTGTTTATCTGCATCTGCCTACCAGGACCTACAGCAAAGCGTAGGAATAAATCATCTAAGTTAGCTTCAAATCCTTGTGCTTGTGGTTGTGCTGTGTTGCTAGGTGATGGTAATACTGCCATGCTAACCTAGTAATTAATGTTCATTATCGCTACTGGCTGTGCATACAGAGAGCGTAGATTACCTCTTGCTTCATCAATCAACAATGACCTTAATCGTAATAATGCGTTTCTTAATCTTTCTCCTGAACCGACAGGATAGTTTTCAGCAGCTAATTTTTCTGTAATAAATTCTTGTGTAGTTGCATCTATATCAGTTGAACCTATGATGTCAGCTACTGCACCGACCATTACAATTTGATGATATGTTTGGTCATCTAGTAAACAAAAAGTAGATAGGTCTACTGTTTCATCAGTAGGTCTAACAAATCTTCTTTTAACAACTAAGTGTACTGTCTTACCTGTTGCAGTGTTATAAAACTGTACTGCTGTATTTGTACTTGATGGAGGAAAGTTTCTTAACAATTCTATACCTGCTGATGTGTACTGACTACCTGATGAAGATTGTACATAGGAACTAAGAACTTCTACTGTTGATGCTGGTACTTCTGCATAAGTTGTATTAGAAGTTACATCAGCTGTTGTTACATTCCATAGTGAAGGGTATAGTCTCTCTATGTTATCTGATGTTGCATCAAATACAGACTTACGAGGGAATGTTGGGTTAATAAATATATTGTCTTTGTCAGAGTGTGTAGCAGCTGTTGTACCAGAGTAACCTCTTGATACTGACAACACTCTTGTTGAAGTGTTTGCACTGGTCACTAACATAAGCTCTAGTCCAACCTCTACGATTGCACCATTTCCTAAAAGGTTTTCTTCCTCTACACTAAACAGTCCATCTTCATAAGAAAGTGTGTTTTGTGAGTTAGTCATAGCACCATCTAACCTAGAAAAAGCTGATAAGTCATCAGGTTTATTTAAGTAATCTCTATAAATTCTATCTACGAGTGTGCCTACTGCTGCCATATATCTCCATATTACTAGAGGGAGAAGTATTTATCTCCCTCTAATAAATATACTATCTATCTTTTTATTAGGAAACAGATAGGTTTGTTATCTTTGCGTGGAATTGTTCTGGACCATATTCTAATCCAATTTCTCCATACACTTGGTACTTATAAGCTGCACCAGTTTGAGCCAATGGCTCTACGAAGAAGTGTCCTTTCCCTGGAATGTCCAAGAAAACTGGCTTCATAAACGCAAGGTCAGCAATAAGAACATCATCAGCTGGTATGTGTCGTTCATAAACGATACCTACTTGACCGAAGTCAGTTTCTATTGTTGTGATATTAACGCCACCAATGCTTCTATCTCTTGGTGCTAAAGCTAAAGCACTAGAGTAGATTGATGATAGTTTCTGCTTTTGAAAAGCATTAGCGAATATAACTGGCATCTCGAATGGAGCGCCAGAGTCAGCCATTTTCTTTAAAGCTGATTCTACTTTTGCTTGTGTCAAAGCAGCTGCACCACCAGCAACTTCGTTAGTTGTTACTGCTGCTAACATACCTCTAGTTTTTCTAGGTGTAGTTATGTTGGCACCTGCGTTATAAGCTCCTTGAATAAAGGAATGCTCAATATCTCTTGCTGCAGTTTTCATAGCCATATCTAATTGGAAAGCCAATTCATCTTGAACTGGTTGATTACCAATGATGGATTCACCTGAAAGGTTTCCAACTGCTGCTTGTTTGGTGTATGATACTTCAACACCATACTGCATTATTTGAGTAACATTGCTTACTTCGCTTCTTGTTCTACCCTTCATAGTAGGGTCAGCACCTTCAACAACTGCTGTTTGAGCAGCTCCTGCGAGGTCTGTTGTTTGCCAAGTAAATTGTTTTGATGTAACTGATTTACCACCAGTCATACCACCAATAGCACTCAATAATGGAGTATCTGTAGGGGAAACATTAAATAGTTCTCCTACATAATTAGGTAGGTTAAAGGATTGTCCTTGACCTGTTATTGCACCCATTTTAAATTCTCCTTTTTATTGGTTAATTAATAAAGAGTAATTTTTATAATTTTCTCTCCATTAAGGTTTTTAATTTTTCTGCTTTGAGAGCTGAACTTGTTTGCCAATCACCATCAGACTGTGCCTGATTTATTTGGTCATCAATGCCTACTGGTTCAACTGGTACTGATGCTTCAATTACAGTATCTAAACTGTCTTGGCTTGTTATTACTCTTGACCTTTGGGCCTCTTGCTCTGTAGCTTGTTCAGGACTTGCACCCCATCCATAGTTATCTGAAGCAAACTGCTTAATAGAATCAGAATTTAACTCACCTTTATACAAGTCTTTCAATGCTTTACCTTGTCCAGAGTCAGGGTCAAAACCTGCATCTTTAATGGCATTACCCATCTGTACAGACTTATATTCTTTCTCTACACCTTCAAGTTCTTTAATGCGTTCTCGCATAGACTTGATAGCATTGTTATCTTCTTGTGTGTTTTCCACTGTATTCTCTACTTCGTTTTCCATATTCTCTCCTCTCCCAGATTTCTACTAACTACATTATCCTGGGGTAAATAATGCGATAGGCGACAAGTTATAATTAAAGTACAAATGAGAATTGTCAGCCACTTCTAGCTGTACCGATACTAGGCGAATTGAAATACACAGCTTATACGCCAGACATAAGCCGGAGGTGCAGAGTCAATTTAATTTCGCAGACTACCGCTATGCGATACTATATATAGTACCACCATATGTTGTATATACAAGTATTAAACTTCAGTTAATCCTGTTATTCTACGACCAGTTCTAGCTGCACCAGTTTCAGGTGCGAACTCAGACAACTCTTGTGCTTCTAATTTTCTTTGTCTTTCTATCTCTTCAGCTGAACCAAAAACTTTAGCTTGTACAAACTCTTCAATATCAAAACCAGGTCTTTGTACTAATCCTTCTGGTGTTACTTCTTCAGTAACTGGTTCATCAGGTGTAAATCTTCTAGTTAAATTAGCTAACCTTGGAACTTCAGCTTCAGCAACTGCAAACAATTCTCTTGCTTGTCCTTGTGTTAGACCAGCTCTTTCTAGTGCTTGTACTTCACTTGCGTTTAATTCGAAACCTCTTGCACCAGCTTCTGCACCTATTTGTGCAGCTGTAATTCTTCCTTCTATAATAGCTTGTCCTACATCAGGGTCTATAACAGAAGCAAGGATAGATTCATCACTTAAATCCATAGCAAAGTTTGCTGCATAATATTCTTTTACAGCAGGAATGTTTTGTGTTATACCTTCACTGGCTGTTGCTACTCGTTGTCTAAATGTGTTTGGGGATATACCTTTTTCTATAAGAGTTGCAAATGTATTCTCGAAGTAATCTGGATTGATTCCATAGTCAGCTATGGTTAGGCCATAAGATTCTTTTACTGCTGCATAATCAGATTCAGATAACCTTACTGTACCATCTGTTCTTTTGTTCTTAGGAAAGAATTGTTCGTAGTCTTCGCTAGCTCTTACTTCGGATAAAGCAATATCTGCATTTTGGTCTTTAGAAAAACTATTTGCATAAGTCATTACTAATGACTCAGGTAACCAAGGTAATAAAGCTCTTACTTGTTTTAAAAATTCTTCCATTATATTATTCTCCTAACACTTCCGCCACCAAAAGCACCAACAATGCTGTTCTTTACTTCTGTTTTTATTTTATCAGAACCACCATCTTGCAACCCAGCAGTATAAAGAAGTTCATTTGCTTTTGTTACATCATTAGCTTTGACTACATTTTGAAATAAGTTTGATGTTTCATCTAAAGTTCCACCCCAAGCATTAGTAGTAAATCCGCGCCAAGGCCCAGCAATCTCTTCATATGTTAAACCTTCAGCAGTGTTCTCTCCAAATAATCCTTTAACCATATTCATCATGGTCTCTTTAATTTCTATTTCTGCATCAGGGTCATTTCTTATCTTGCCTGCCCACTTACTAATTTGGCTATCAGATAAATTACCACCAAATACAGGCCCCATTATTTCTTTGCTAAGTCTTTTAACCTGGGATTCACCTGCTCTTGTAGTGTCATAATCTACAGCTCCAGAAGTTATAAATGTATCTAACTCAACATCCATGTTTGAATCTAATGTTGGGTCAGATAATACTTTGACTTGTTCTGCTACATAAGTATCTGACCATAAACCAGTAGTTAGTTTGTGTCCTACCCAAGAGACAAGGTCACTTGATGGATTAGCTATACCGGATTGTTCCATTAAATTTTTAACTGCTGCATTATCTTCTTGTATTTTTCTTTCTGCATCTGCTGTTAGTACCGAGGTAAAGTCTGTTGTATTGCTTTGCGCTAATAATAACCAGTCTCTTTCAGCTTGTGTATGTGTTCTCCACCAGTCAGTAGATTGCCATTCAGCATCTGTTACAGTTCTACCTTCAAGAGTAGCTTCAGCTAATCTCTCTATCATCTCAGCATCTTGTAACCAAGGCCTAATCTCTGATTCTTTAGCGACAGTATCTATAAAAGATACCCAAGGACTTGCTTCTGGGTTATAAATATTTGGGTCTGCTAGTTCTAGTGAATCACCGAATCGTATAGCTGAGTTCCATTCAGCTGGAGTAGGTGTCTTAATACTGGATTCAATAGCGGGAAATTCCACTGGACCAAATATATTTTTTAAATCTTCTAAATTTGAATCATAATATATTGGTGTGTTTGTTCCTGGAATGTAATAAGCAATATAATATTCACCATCAATATTCCAATACTCAGCACCTGTAGGAATAGGCATATCTCTTTTAGCTATAGGTGAATATACAGAACCATCTTCGTTCTTAATTACTACTTCTCCATCTTCACCGACAGTAGAATAATCTTTATTGTCATAGTTAGTATTACCTATACCTACAACACTTTCCCTTTCGTTGGTAGGAGTAGAAGCATCTTCTCCACCATAGTCACCAGGATAGGTATCTGTTAAAGGTTCTGATTGTGATGCACCTACATAGCCTTCTCTTCCGGGTACTTGACCTGCAATAAGCCTGTCATACTCAGACATAGTAAAACCATTTTGTTTATCAGCTTCTGTTAATACAGTATTAGCTGTTGTTCTTGCTCCATTAGGTCCATAGACTACTACTTGTGCCATTATCTCATAAATCCTTGTGATATTGCTTTTAATAACCTTGTATAGTTATCACTTATTATTTGCTTCTCTTCACTATCATACACAATTTTTTCCGATATATCCTTATCTGTTCGAGGATTGTAACGAATAGAAGTTCTACCGAACAATTCTCTTTCTCTTGCAGTTCTAGGATTATCTATAAAAGAATTAGATAGGTCATTAAATAACTTAGTCCATACCATGTTTTGTTTACTGGTATCTTCTACAGGTTCATCAGTTAGTTCTCCTACTTTAACACCTGGTACAAACCCATCTTCTGGTTCTGGTATTCCTCTATCCGGTGCATCATTTTTATCTACAACTTCTTCAACTATATTAGGAGTATTGTATGTACCAAAGAACATATCTAGTTCTTCATTCTTTCTGTTCTCTAGGCCAGGAAAGGCTTTAACTGAATCAGCTATGGTTTTATTCCATAGCTCTCTAATCTTTTCTTCATCTCCACTTTTAATAGCTCGCCATAATGGGCCACCACTCATTTTTTTATCTCTGTTCATACTTGCCATAACCAAAGCATCAAATTGAGATTGTGTTAAATCTACATCAAAGTTGTTAGCTCTATTGTTAACATACTTACCAAACTCAGCTATATCTAATGTAAGTATTTCTAAGGCTTCCTTTTCAGTAACAGTGTCACCTATATTTATTTCTTCATCATCTTCTCTTGCAGAGTTAGTGTGTCCATAACCTATAGTTAATGTACCTATTATTTTGTCACCAGGTTGTAAAACATAATCTGGCCTTGCATCATCATACGCTTTGTCTTTAAAAACTTCTTCTGTTTGTATTATCTCTATTGCTGGTGGTGATACTTCCATTATCCACCTAATGCTTTAAGTCGCATAATTGATTGTGCGATATTACCTACATTCATTCTTGCTTTGTTAACATCTTCTTGTCTATCCATAACACCTGCAAAATCTGTTTTAATTTGTTCTTGCAAGTTAGCTGTAGAATCAAATTCTGTAGGTATAGGTTCTTGTGTAAAAGTTTGACCAACAACTCTTTGTATTGGCCTTTCTGTAACAGGGTCTACACCAGCTGCTAACTTAGGTGTAACAGTTGTTTCCTGGCCTTCTACAACAATACGACCTATCTCTTCATCTACTCTAAATTCTTTTTCTTCTAGGGTCTCTAGTATTTTTTCGTAATAGTTTCTTTCTTTGTTTGAAAAAGATAATCCTAATGAGTTAGCTATTGCATCAACTTTCTGTAATCTACTTACTCTGTCTGTAGCTTGGTATATCTTAGGTTCATACTTAGGAGAATAAGGATTTTGTAATTGTATATCTATTGCTCCATCATATCCAATACCACCAAGAAAGTTAGACTCTCTTAATGCGTTATATAAAGCAGTTCTTGTGTTTGTTCCAGGCCTACCATACTCAACTGCATACTCTTCTGTGTCAAGCCAAGGTGTTTTAACTAATCTATCTTGTAATGTTTTAATTTCGTTAATTTTTAAACCATCAAGAATATTGTCTTCTGCTCCTGGATAGTAAAAGTTATCTTTTGTTTCAGGAAATAATAAAGTTAAGTATTCACTAATAGGTATAAAACCATTTTCATAAGGCATTTGTGCAGGGTAACCTATTGGGGATAGAGCATCTAAATCATCTTCTGAAATAAAATTTGCTGACTTAGAAGATTCTTCACCTACTGCTCCTAAAATGTCTATTGGTTCTACATCAGTCCATCCAGCTTTACTATATAAAGTATCAAACTCTTCTTGCGTAGCTGTTGTTGTTTCGTATGTACCATCTTCTAATTTTCTATATATTGTCATTTACTCTTTATCCTCTGTTACTTTTAATTCTACATAACCTAACAGCTTTTCTTTAAACAAAGCTCCAAATTCTGGATGTTTCTTAGTTATCTGTTGCGCCCATCTTAATAAGATATCTCTACCAACTTGTGTCTTTTTATTTTTTTGTAAGTAGTTTAATGCTTGTGCATCTGTGTAATATACTTTAGTTCCATCTTCAGCTGTTTTTATTAGTGGTTCATAGTTTTTAATCTGTTCTAAAGCATCAAGCAATCCAGCATTGTTTTCATCTCCATAAAAGAATAACTCTAATCCCATACCTGTTTCTGTATTTGATGTTATCCACTCATCAGCAGCAGCTTCTTTAATTTCTAAAAACAATTCCTCTTGTGATATGTCACCTTCATATGTAGCTAAGTCTCTACCTAGTCCATAAGGAAACTGTATAAGTAATTCTGCTTGTATCTTGGCTCTTTCAGCTATTGCTTGTGAGTCTCTTCTATCTTTAAATGGTTTAGTTCTGTGATTAAATATAACTTTAAATGCTCTTTCTTGCGCTCTTTCTAACATTTGTTGTGTGTTAAGGTTTATTCTCTCACCTTCATCTATCTGATTATAGAAAGAGTTAATGTCTAACATGTCATACTCTTCTACGACTGGTGCAAAGAAAGGAAAGATACTAGAATATTTTTTTGCATACTCAGGAAATTCTCTTTCAAATCTTACTTCACCTTCTGTTGATGGTAGTTTTCTACCTTTAGTAGTAGTTTTACCTTGTACTAAATAAGCTGCTGTATAGATATCATCCCAATCATCTGGTGTACCACCAATTAAACTAGCAATTAACTGTGTCGCTAAGTATTCATCTCCTGGTTCTACTGCTTGATATGCTTGTGCATATAGTGCTGTAATAACAACACTTGTGAATAAATCATCATCATACTTTCCAAATGACATATCTTCTGGTAAATATGTTTTAAAAATATCTTCTACTAGCAAAGGATTAAGAAATCCAGGTGTTTCAAGTTCTATTCTTAGTTGTTCTCTAGGTGATGATGGTTGATAAAATTTAGCTAAAGAGTTGTGATAGGTTAGCTTCTTAGCTAATTCAATAGCATCTTCTTCAAATTTTATTCTTCCTTCTTTTGTTCTTGGGTCATAATCTAAATAACCTTCATTCCAAGATACTGTTAATACTTTAGTCGCATCAGCTACTTGGTCATACCAAGCATTCTTGTTTATTAATCCCTCAGTATAAGCATTTAAAGCATTATCTAAATATGTCGGAAGTAATCCACCAAGTGTATCTGATACTGTTCTACCACCAAGGCCATAAGGAAATATCTCATCTTCAATGTCTTGCCATTCATTTGTCTTAGGTAAAAAGTTATCTAATGCTTTTACTGATAGTTGTACTACTGGTCCGAATCCTGGGTAATAACTAGCTGTAAACAAGTTAGCACCAGCTAATGGTGACACTTGTTGTATGTCAACACCTTCAGGTAGTTCTAAACCAAATAAGTTTTCTTGCATATCGGTCATTGGAGCTACATAAAAGTATTCATCTAATGTAGGGTCTTTATATAATATTCCACTCTGTTCACCTTTAGTCGTGAGCATTTGTATTTTTCTTAGTCCAGATGGGTCTTTTGCAAATAACCTTGGATAGTTTGTTGCAACTTCTTTCCATGGTTCAAAGAAAGGAAATATTAATCTTGTAGCTTCTGCAAAGAATCCTTTCTCAGATAAGTTATACAACAATGTATTGTGTGCATCTAAAGAGAATGCTTTGGATGCTTCTGATATCTCTTCTATTGATAACTTAGCTTCAGGATTAGCTTTGACTGCATCAGCAACTGAACCATATTTTTTAGTGGCACCACTTTTACCTGCTTCATATATCGCTTTGACTGATGGTGGTAGGTCTCCTGCTTTAGATAACACATCAAAATGTTTTAAAGCAGCTTCATCAGCGAATGGTATTAGTTGTCCTACACTTGTCCAGTAGTATTGTGTGTATGTTGGTATTCTGTTTAATGCAGCATCAGGTGCTTCACCTAAAAAATACCATAAATATCTTGATGCCTCAAATGCTTCATCTAATGCTTTTTGTTCTGTAGCCCATTTAGGCGAAGATAACACTTCCGGAGCAGCATCATATTTAGAATCTAAAAATTTTCTAATTTGTTGTATGTTGTCTTGTGTAAATCTATTTATGTTATCTAATGGAATGATATCTCCATCTGGTGTAATAACTCTTCTATCACGAATCATTGTAAGTATATCTTCATCACCTTTAGTAAGGTCCATAATCCATTGTCTGTAATTATCTACATACTCATTAGCATCTTCTAAACTACTATAAGGATTTGTTTGTTTACCAGCAGAATCATACTTGACATCATTTAATTGTTCTCTTATCTTTTTTAAATCACCACTCCAAAATCTAGTTTTAGTTGTAGCTAAGTCGGTACCTTCTAAAATATCGTTGGCTATTGCTTTACCAAGGTCACTTTCTAATGGCCATTTAAGATTTACCTGCCAAGATTTTATATATCCTGCTCTGTCTGTACTTACTTTAAGCGCTCTTTCCCAAGTATTATTTATATAACTAACTTGATTTTGTTTACCAAATATAGAACTAGCTCTTCTTGCTACAATTTTTTCTACACCTGCACCATAAGCAACTCCCTTAGCCCCTTTGCCTACTTTCATAGAATTTCCTGCTAAGTCATAGGTGTAGTTACCCCATACCCACATAGACATAGGATTTTCAAACCAGTTATCTAAACCAGCTAACCCCATTCTAAATTGTGATTCTCCAAATATTCTAAGAGGCCAAGCTACACGAGTTACAAGTTGTGCGCCTGTCCATTTTTTTTGTCCTTCCCAAGCTATATCTACAAGTCTGTCTCTCCCTTTTTTTAATCCTTTAAATATAGGTGGTACTGATTTACCTAAAATTTTATCTACAGGAGTTGTTAGGCCTTTTGGCAGATTTATATTTGTGTTATCTATCATGCTTGCTACTTTAAATTCTGGCATTGTTGCATATTTGTTAAAGGTTCCCATTGTTCTTTTTAAATCTTTAGCATTACCTAAAGACCAAACTTCATCCATATGTTGTCCTAGTTCAAATGGAGTAGGTAATGTAACACTATCATTAAGACCTTTAATAGGTATACTTCTTTGTCCTTTAAATGTTGCTTCGATTGGATTTAGATAATTACCACCTACTGTTTTATCTAGTTGCGCCCAATATGTTTTACCAACAGTTTTTCCATTAGGTAATATACCTTGCAACTCAGCAAAATCTTGTTTAATTTTATCAGTTACTACTTTACTAAAGCCATCTTTTTCTAATTTGTTAACTAACTGTAAAAGAGTATCTTTATATAAAACATTTTTTTGTTTTATTTTATTTCCTTCGACTGATGCTTCAGCAAAATCTTGTAACAATTTGTTAGCTTCATTTCTTGGTATCTCCATACTTGCTAACCATCTTGAAAAGTTAGCTACTCCACCATTAGTATCAGTAAATAATGAATCTTGTGTAGGTGTCCATTCTCCAAACTTAGAAAAACCTTTATCTTTTTTTCCTATGTTTTTAAGTATGTTTTTGTTATAACCAATACTGTTTATGGTTCTTGTAACTTTAGGTAATCCTGTTACTTGATTTTTTATAACAAAGTCTTTAACAATACCTGATACTTCTTCTACTGTATTAGCTTTAGTAATCTTAATTGCTATGTCTGTATCTTTAACAGCATCAAAGATTTGTTTAAAGTCTTTACTTTCTGCTAGTGCTTCTAGGTGTTTATTAGATTTAGGACTGTCAAGAAAGTTAGTCACTATTCCTGGTATCTTTTCAAAGTCTCCATTAGTAAATGCTTTATTTATTTGAGCTGTTACTGATTTACCATATTTGATTGCTTTAGCTGATTTAGTTACAACTAATGCAGGGTCTAATTGCAATGCAATATAAAAGTCAGGAATACCGGAAACAACGCCATACAACTTACTTTCAGGGTCTATACCAATAACATCTTCTATATATCTACCTATAGTTATATTTCTACCTCTATACTTCTGTGCTTCTTGTTCTGCTTGTGCTTTTGCAACAATAGGCCCTGATGGAATAAAACCATCTCCTAAACTTTCCCATACTTTCTTAAAGCCCATACCATCTCTAGCTTGTGAAAAAGATTCTCCTACCCATGAATTTCCTGCATTTCTCCATTCATCAGCAAATGTCTCTCTAGTCATCTTGCTATGTCCTAAAGTTCTACCTCCTAGTAAAGCAGATAAAGCTAGGCCTGCTCCAACTACTCTTCCTGTCTGCTCAGTTTTTCTTTGTTGGTCTCTCAGTTCAGCAATATCATATAAAGTAACATTAGGGTCACCAGCTTTAGCTTGTTCAATTAATTCTTGTTCTTTTTTTGACATAATTTGAGCTTGTGCTTGAAAAGGTTTTTCAAATGATTCAGCAGTTTCTACGAATGCTCTGCCTGTTCTACCCATAGTTACATTCCACAAACCTTCAGCACCTAACATAACAACTCTTGCTAGGCCTTTAAGTACTCCATACACTGGCTCTTCTCTATAGTTTTGTGGTTTTTTTGGTTGATTATTTATTTGTCCATAAGAAGGGATATAAGCATTAGTTATATCATTTCCTACAGGATTAGGATTGTATGGTTGTGATTTTGGTACAGCTTGATATTGTAGTCTTAATAAATTTTCTACTTCACTATCAGTAAGGCCTTTATTAACAGCATTAGAAATTAAACCTTTCATAGCAGTAGGATATTTAGTTGCTAATTCTTTGGTTCTTTCTATTTGTGCTGGCTGTACATTAGCTTTTTTTTGATTATAAAGAATACTAGCCATACGCTTTCGTTCATTATCTCTAATGTAATCTTCACCAAAAGAGTATGGTCCTACAATTCCATCAGACATGCTACAGTCCTAGTATCTCAATAAGAGCTTGTACCTCTGTGTTTTCTGCTAAATCTGCAAGTACTTCATAATCCATATCTCCAATTACTGCTGGCGGTATTGATACAGGAGCAGCTCCAAATGTTGGAGACTCTGCATTATCCATATCTCTTAAAATATCTAAATTCATACCATTAGCTTGCATCATTCCTGGTCCTGATTGTTGTACTGTTTGTGCAACTACAGGGGCAGTTTCTGTTGCTACTTCTGCGTTTCTGGTATTGTCTTGTGTATTTGCATTAGATGCAGGAGGAATATTTTGTTTTCTTTTGTCTATTGTAGGAATCATAGAATTAACATCTTCTGTTGTTCCATAAGTTAAACCTGTATATTGTGGTTTAGCTACTACTTTTTTATTAGAACTACTCCTCGTTGGCATCTTCTTCATCCTCATCAAAAAACATAAATGTAGAACTTACAATCATATAACCAAAAGGAAATACCATAGGTGGTAATTGGTCTGTAAATATTTTTGTACCAGTATTATCTGCAGTTTGTTGATAAATAATATGGTCACCTTTTTCATCTACATCATCTAAACAAAAACTTACTATCTCTTCGAATTTATTATTTATAGACATTATCCTCCTATTCCTCCAAGAAGTTGAGCTATGCCCGGTGGAGGTCCTTGTGGTGGCAAGGCACCTCCTCCAAGCAAGTCTTGTTCGGTTTGTGGAATCTCTGGTTCTTCTGCAGTAAAGAATTTATCTAAGATGTTTTGTATATCATCAGGATTTTTTCTAATCTGCGTTATTGCCATAAGTGCTTTCAAGTCACCTGCTTGTGCTTGCGCAAGTAAAGCAGCTTCTAAAGCATCATCCATTTTTTCTTTTGTAATTCTATCATTTACTCTTACAAGATTATCTAAACCATCTAGGTTTTCTTGTAATGTTTGTTTATCTATGATTCCGGCTTGAAGTAATTGCAGCCCTGTAACTATCTTTTGTGGTTCATCATAACCAGCCATAGCTCCATAGACTCTTCTAGTTTTATAACCATTAATATCTTTTGATGGGTCGTATGTCTCTGAATAAAAAGTATTATCCATATAACCAGATAATGATTTACTCATACCACCATACATTTTTGCATCCCACTCTAGTCGTTTAGAGTCAATCATTTCTATAGCATCAGACATTACTGTGTGATACTCTCTAATCATAAGTGACATAGATGCACCTAACTCTTCAAGGCCTCTACCAGTAGCAAAAGCTAGTGGTGATTGTGAATCATCAGTTGTAGGATATGAACCACCAACACGAAGTTGTCGTTCTATTCTATCTATCTGTTGAAAAATTTGATAAGGAACATTAGAAGCAGGTTTACTTACTTGTGTACCTGGAGCTAAATAGTTAACAGCAAATCTACCTTTACGATATTGTCCTGATTCTATTTCTCCTGATATGTTTGTTTCTGTAAAGACTGCATCTTCCATTGCTATTATTGACATCACATTAATCTTTGCCATAGAAGCCATAAGTCCTATGATTTGGTCATACTGGCCTTGCAGTCTGTCAAAGCTAAATTTCTTAGCAATAACAAATGCTGGACCACTATCAAGTGGGTTTGGTATGAAATCAAGAATAGTTGCAGAGGTCATATGGAAAATATAAGTTCCTTCTAAGTTGTAATACTCTGCTATTAAGTCGCCATCACCATTACTGTTAGCCCAAGAGCCATTGTACTGGTCTGTATATGCAGAAGCGTAGGCATTACCTACACCTAAGAAGTCTGTGTTATAAGCATCTTTGTTTAATATTTGGTTTGCATACTTAGGGTAAGTTCTAGCTAATGCTTCTTTAGGTACTCTTCTAACAATAGCCATATCTTTTGGTTGTTGGTCAGCACCAAAGTAGCCAGGGAAACAATTGTAAGGGTCACGAAGTTCTGCACAAGGATAAGGTGTTCCATTAGCATCTCTCTTTTCTCTAATTACCCATACAGAGAAACCATAACCTGGTAGCCATCTACCAACTTGTGGCATTTGTAAATCTAGTTTTTGTACCTCATCATACGCATTAACAATTCTGCCTATCTTTTCAGCTTTTTGTCTTGCTCTATCGCTATCTTTGCCATTAGGTACATCTACCTTTAAGTTAGGAATACGACCAATTTTTTGTGACAAATGCTCTAGTCCTGACATCATAAGGTTTGGTACAGGTACTTGCCAGTCTTGGAAACCTTTAAGGTTATCTCCAAGTAAAGCCTGAATACCATCAGGTCCACCATTCATAATTGCACGAACTCGACCTCTAGTAGAGTATGCACTTTGATTATCAAAATGTAATTGAGTTATAGCGTGTTGTATTTGCTCAGGTGTCATTTTATCCCCAAGGGCTTTCGTTCATATCTGTAATATCCCATTCTCCAAAACTAGGTTTGTAATCTAATCCTACCTCAGCTAGTCGTTCTTTTCCAAGTCTTCTTACAACTCTCATTGGAAACCAACTAGCCATTACAACATCTGATTTATAACTTCTGGCCTTACTAGCTTTGCTAGCAGCACTTGAAAAATAAATTAGCTGTCTACGATATATATTACTCTTAGTTTCGCTTTCTGTGTCACCATAAGGTAGATTTATTAGTTTTCCTTCAAACAACTGTTGCATACTTCCGACACCATAGATAGGGTCGTATTTGTTTTTTTGTGTCTGATGGCCTTCTAAGTAAACACCATTTCTACCACAGAAGTCTTTTAACTCTGTATCTTGTCTAATAGCTTTCTGAAAACCATTTTCTTCAATTACCCAATGTGCAAGGCCATACTTCTCGTGCCATTTTTTAATTGACTTTCTTGCTTGTATGACACCACCACCTTGTTCGTTTTCTATATCCACTAGATATAACATACCTGTCTCTGGATTAGCAGCCCATAAAACACATGCTTGGAATCCTGTAGAAGCTGGGTCAAGTCCTGCAATTAAATGTGTGCCTGCAGGTACCTGCCCTATAACTCTATTTACATCTCTACATTGGTCTATATCATCTGAGTTAAACATAGTAATACCTTCTACAAATGCTTTGTTTAGATAAACCATTTCAAATATTGCTCTACCACCTGTTGTATCAGCATTGTCTTTTTGGCCCATTAGCCATTTGTATGTACGCTTACTTGCCCACAACATACAGTCTTGATGTAACTCAAACTCTTTATCAGGTAGTACACACTCTAAGTTATGTGCTTCTTCTACTCTTGTTTCGAACTGTGGGTTTTCTAAAAGAAAGTTATATAAATCTTCTGGGTGTTGCCTAGAGCCAATAACAACTACAGCAGTATGTTCCTCTTTCCTGGAAGATAATGTTGTAGTCCACCATTGTCTAGTCTGCTCTCTAGCACTCGGTTGTATTGTGGTGCTATGGTCCTCAATGTCATCTGCAATAATTAAGTCACAGTCACGAGAAAGTATCTTACCACCCTTACCTACAGCTACCATAGTCGGACTCTTAATACCTGTAATACTTCTAGTACCTACTGTAAACTGGCCAGAACTCCAAGATTTACCACCTCTTGTTTTAGGTTGAAATTTTTCTCCTGGTCCACATATCTCTTCTATTAACAGTTCATTATTTTCTAACTGGTCAAGTACAGAACCTACAGCATTCTTAGCTATGTCTTCGTTACCACCTACCCACATAATTCTGATGTTAGGGTTTTTACATATCTGCCATACAGCAAAATGTGTCAGTAAGTCAGTCTTACCATGTCGTGGTGGGCTAAGAATCATTTGTTGTCCACCGGTCTCTATTGCATGCACAATAGCATTAATCCAACTTTCATGGAAATCTGCTGTTTCGTATAAGTCTCCTGTCTCAGTTTTAAAATATCTATCTCTAAAATCTTTAAAATCTTTTAATGCTTTTACAGTTTGTTTATCTACTGTCCAATCTTTTTGAGCTAGAAGTACTGTTTTATCTTGTTGATAGGCCTTATACATTTTAGATACAGTCGTTCTATCTACACCCATAGCATCTGCAACTTTTTGATGTGTATGACTTTTAGATTCTATTAATGCAGCCCACTCAGCAACAAACTCTTCATATCTGTTTCCTCTAGCAACTGTATTAGGATTTACTTCAGTAACTGTAGATGTCTCTTCTATTTTTTTATTTGCATAGTGGTATTTGTTTTTACAAGTTGTAGAACAATAAGGTGATTTAGAACGAGACAGTTTACGACAAGTCTGTCCGATTAAATCGTTTAGCTTACACCTAGGATTAGGCATTATTTTTTTTTCTTTTTAGGAAATCCAGCTTTCATATTTTTATAAGCCTTTGGACTAATAGTAGAATTTTTTTTAGACCTACTTGTACCAGCCTTCTTGCGTTTATTTATATTATGATACAGACCTTTTTTAGCTGCCATTCTTTCTCCTCACCAAGCTCTACACGACCAATATCGTGCAGATGTTTTATCCTTAGCTGTGCTGCATTTGTGTCTTGCACGAAACGAAGCACGAGCTTTAGGATTATTTTTTCTAATCTTCATATTAGGGTCGCCAAACATAATTTTCTTGACTTTCCCATTTTTCATTACAAAGACTTTAGACTTCTTACGACCATAGCCAGGCTCGCCCTTGCGTATAGGGCTAGGTGAATTTAACTTCACTTTCATACCTCGCCATTCAGCCATTATCTTTTTTTTCTAGTCTTTCGTGTTGTATTCTTTTTCATACCCTTTTTCGGGCTATATCCTTTACCAGGCATTAGTTCTCCTATACTATATATTGTATGAGTGATTACATAAAAGGAAATAAATATCCTAACAGCAAACCCTCTACTTCTTATAGTAGTGGAAGAGTTTGCGTTCACAAAGAATGTAACACTGTTATTTCTAAATACAATAAATTTAAATATTGTAACAAACACAAACCTAGGTCTTATCCAAGAATAAAAGGCCGCCAGGCCCCTACAGATTTACAAACTCCTTTATAAACAAAACCCTGTATTGCTACAGGGCTTGTCTCGTACAGTGTCCAAACTGTAATGAAAAATATAACAATCCACAAAAACATTCATATCAGTACACCACATACTTTTACTTAGACAGAAAGTTTTTCTTTCTTATTATAAATAGAATCATATCCTCATACGATTCACCTGGATTTTCCAGGTATACCTACTATAACTATTCTATGAATTAACTGAGAAAAAAATTTTTTATTCCATACCCTAGACAAGCTAGGGTTACATAAGGAGTCAACAATGTTTAAAGAAACAATTGCTACTACTCTTATTCTACTGTATATATTTATTCTTAAACCAAAAAACCCTCTATTGCTAGAGGGCCTTCCGGACATACATGCTTAGTATTGCTACTATTTCTAAGGAAATTAAATAATGAATAATTTATTTAATCGTATTTTAATTTTAGGATAACTTGCATTAGAAAGCAAGTTCATTTAAGATGAAATTACAAACAATGACTTAGAGTACAAAGCTACAGGTGAAGGTGGCATCAGGAGTCAGAAAGCTGGGAATCGGTTATACGATACACTAGAAAGGCAAACCCAGTACCCAAGGACTTTAGAAATAAGAAATTTAAATTATCTCGCAACTCTATTGCATACTATGCCTGCTATGAAAGAACCCCCACTACACTAAAGATATGAAATGTCCAGAGTGTAATACTACGCTTAAACAGATTAATGAACGCTCTTATTACTGTATATCAAGTCCTACTACATGTAGTATGTCTGCTAAAGTACACTACATCTAGTACTACACTTTTAATACACTTAGTTATAGATAAATACTGATGTCTAAGACATAATAAGAAAGGGTGTCTATATTGATATTACCATTGTTTTATATGACTCTATAGCTCCTTAGTAACTTATACTTATTTCTTGTTTTCCTTTACCCGCATCTTTATTCCTTCTGCTCCATTATGGGTATGTGATGGGCGGATATGCGAAGAGCTTGATTAGAATACCCTACCCTATATTAATTTAAATCCAACCAACAATAAGGCCAGTAAGAATATACATCCAATGAATAAAATATATTGTAAATCTATTTGACAAATAAAACTATTGATAATATTGTATAGGGAGTAAATTAAAAAAAAGGAAATTAAGACAATGAATAAAAAACATTTCGAAGCAATAGCTAAAGAAATAAATAACACATTAAAAGAAATATGGAACGATAATATTTTTATTAATGAATCAGACTATCAAAAAGCCAGCAACAAAAGTAAGGGCGTTGAATGGACAATAGAGAATTTAATAGGTTCCTTCGAATCTAATTACCCTCTATTTAATACTTATAAATTCAATAGAGCTTGCTTCGATAATATAGAATTAGGCTGGAATAAAGAAAGTCACTGGACCATATAATGAAAAAGCAATCAAAAGCCCGAGCAATAATAGAAGACCTTCACAACAAAGTGGAGGCCTTCGAAGATTCCGACCAGTTGAAAAACTATTTGGATTTTAGTTCTAGGTTTATTAATCGTTCAATGAATAATCAATTCTTGATATTCTTTAGCAATCCGCACGCTACTTATGTTAAGGGTTATAAGCAATGGATAGATGACCATAAAAGAATTGTTGTAGCTTGTACAGTCTGCAGAAGTTTTAAAAATGCTGAGTGTATTTGTGAAGAGCGAACAGCTCCAAAAAGAATCGAGCAACTTGCACCAATGACTAAGAAGACTGGAGAAGTTATCAAAGTAAATGGTAAGGACACCGAAGAGGAAATTTTATTCTTTAGAGTTGTCTTTGTCTTTGATGTAGCAGACACCGAAGCACTAGAAGGCGGAGAAGAGATTCCATCACTTGTTGACTGGGTCACTGGTCAAACTGATGCAGAAATTACAGACCAATTTATTAAGATAGTAAAAGATAATGGATTTAATTTCCGCTACGATTCATGGAGTTCTAAGTCTCTAAATGGCTGGACTGATTTTGGAAAAAAAGAAATTGTAGTCTCAGCCGATAGACCAGAAGCCCAACAACTTAAAACACTGGTTCATGAAATAGGCCATATGTTCGCACATGCAGAAGACCGCGAATTTAATATGACTGACCCACGACCACTAAGAGAAGTAGAAGCCGAATCCATAGCGTACACTGTAGCCAATATGCTCGGACTGGATACTAGTTCTTATAGTGTTGGGTATGTAGCCGGATGGAGCAGCAACGATAAAGAGACCCTGCACCAATCAATGAGCGCAGTTCTTAAAACTGTAAAACTAATCATGGATAAATTGCAGTAACCCCCTTACTGTAATTTAAGTTAAGGCCCTCTTCGGAGGGCTTTTTCTTTACCCCTAAGCCCTCGATACAGGCCATTTAAGGGCCTAACCTTCTTTAAGCTATTGTCACCCGGGTTGACATAATACCCCCCTTAAAACGCATATAAAGACATACCATATGTAGTGGTATCCGCGCCTAAGTCGCGCCTAAGTCATCCATACTACCTTTAGAGATACTTGTCAAATCGATTAACACATTTTATTTAAGATAGGTTGAACTATATTTGTAGTTGGTTAAGCTGGTTTACAAGATAGTTAAGGAGAATAACTAATGAGTAAGAAGAGAAGAGTAAGGCCACCAGTTACTATCAGCCTACCTAGTAGCGCTGAAATTGTAGATGGTGTGATGATGGTCAGCGATAGACAAGTAACCGACTTGTTTAAAACTGTCAGACATTATCAAAATCTAAAGGACCTTAGAAAATATAAGGGCCGAAGCGACAGATTAGAAGAGGCCATAGGAAATTGTATAGATGGTAAAGCAGAAGTAGATTCTTTATATGATGAGATAGAGCAATGGATGGAGAATATGTCCGGCACTAACTTAGAAAGTACATATAAGTATGACCAACTAAGCGACTGTTTAGAACAGCTATACGAAATACAACAGTTAATGGAGCAGTTAGAAGATTTCCAAGGGACTGTAGAATTTCCAGGGATGTTCTAATGAATAGATATAATCGTAGGAAAGCCAAGAGTCCTAAGGGAGGCGGACTTATGAAAGCAAATAGAAAGACTCAGGTAACTCACCTGCAGAATTTAAATGATGGTAAAGGAAAACAATAATGAATATAAAACAAAAAATAACTAAGGGCGAAGCCATAGATATAGCTGATGTAGAAATCTATAACAGTCAAGTAGATGGCGTTAACCAAAATGGTAGCAAGTCCGCATCTTTTAAAGATAAGGTGCTGAAAGATGATACTAAGCACAATGAGATAACAGAATTGCAAAATTCTATTTCAATAAATCATCTCTCATCATATGGTGATGATTCAGTTGAATCATTTTATATTAGTACTGATACACATGGAGATGGTATCTCAGTCAATGGATATATCTATGATGCTAATAGAAACAAGGGAGACTCAGGCCAATTTAGATTCTATCTTGATTCTAAAGAAGAGATAGTAGCCTTCGCAGAGAAGTGCTTAGATGCTTTAGCAATTAAAGAAGCTAAGGTCAGTCTTAAAAAAGAGATGCGAGAATCTAAACTATACGATTCATACAAGCATCCGGAAGCATACAGTACATATCCGAACATGAAAGAAATGTTAATGATTAAGTCCGGGAAGTATTACTGGGATGTTGACAAGCTCGTAGAAATTACAGAAGATACACCCAAGGATATATTAGATAGTCTTTGGAACTATGATGCTGATGCAACTGAGCCTGACTACTTTCAGAAAGCTGCAATGGAGAAGTTAGAAGGACTGTATCGAGGAGAAGACTGCAACTGGGATAGTGAAGACTATCAAGGTATAAACCTTAGTAATCTTGCGACCTTCTATATATCAGGAGGCTATGAGAAGGGTTACTTCCATAGTAAGAGAAGACTAATGACAGACAAGCGTAAGAAAAAAGATGTCACTGTGTTTGTCTATGCTGATAGAACAACAGTAGAACTAGATGGTATCTTTGATATCGTGGCCAATGGTACCCTAATCAAGAGGTTAGGGTAATCATGGCTCATCAGATATTCTTGTTGCTTCAGGTAATGTTGCTAGCCATATTGTTAGGCGTATTGATTGAGAGAAGATGATGTACAAAAAACTTAATGACTATTCATTACAAGCAATGGAGATAACAGACAAGGAAGGGACCTTAATAGAAAGATTAGTTTATAGATATGCCCGGAAGATATTTGATATATCTTTTGTTGCTGTCTATGGCTACAGTCCATACGACTATGAAAGAAATGGAGATGGTGAAGATGCAAGAGATGTTTGATAATCTATATAAAGAGATACTAGAAGATGAGTTGTTACTAGCAAGAATAACTGGAGTGTTGGAGGAGTAAATGATGTTTATCAAATCACCTTACAATGTAAAGCAATACTACTATACTAAAGATATGAAAGCATTAAAACTTAATGTGCCTGACCAGTGTTCTCATATGGTTATGCTGCTGAATGGTAGACCTATATTCTTTGACTCAACTAAAGAGATACAAAGATATGTAGAGAAGATGAAGCTAAGGATAACCGGGACATCAGTACAAGGTAGAGCATACCTAGTCATAGCACAAAGAGAAGACTCTAGTTTATAAGAACTAGACAAAATTAAATAACATAAGGAGAAGACAATGGAAGATATTGATATTTCAGTATTAGATAACATGATAGAAAAACATGTAGTAGAAGATGATGATGCTGAGAAAAACAAATTATTAGCTGGCCTATCAGAAGCTAAACAGGAGCTTGACAAGTTCCAAGTACCAATAAGAGAGTACACATTCATAAGGAATGAGCTTGTATGCAAGTTATATTATGAGTTCGGTGTTAGTGCAATAGCATTAAGTAATCTGTCCGGTCTATCAAGACAGATGATACATAAAATTGTTAAGGAAAATGATGGCGAAAAAATATACTAAGATTCTTAAAATTCCTGAGCAAGATATAGGTATGACTGTCTATGCGGATAGTAAAGAGGAAGCAGAGGAGTTATTTGCTAAGGAGTTAGGGACTAGAAGCATACAATTTAATAAGGAAGAGGAATAAATAATGGATGATAAAACAAGAAAGAAATTACTAGCACCATTTCCAAAGTCGGTAGTTAAACAACCGCCTAAAGGAAAGTTTGGTTCTTATGTAAACCACGCGGTATATGTGGAGAGATTAAGAGATAGTGGCGTTGACTACCAGTGGGAGTTCGAACCTATCATAATAAAGGACATGGTAGTGGCCGCGTTAGGCAAGCTAATCATTGAAGGTAAGGTATACATGGGAGCTGGTGATGTAGAAGCACCCCAGTTACAGAGAGCAACCATTGGAGAAGCTCTTAAACTTGCTGAGAGTGATGCTTTTAAAAGGGCCTGCATGAGATTCGGTATCGGTGTAGAGCTGTGGTCTGGGACTGATGACCCTTATGTACCAGATAAACAGGAACCAATAGAGAAGACTGGGCGCGTGAAGGATATCCTTATAGAAGCTGAAGATAAACCTAAGATGACCAAAGATAAAGAGGACATAAAGGTATTAGAGAAAGCTAAGGAGGACTTTGCTAAGGACATAGAAGAGAGGCCTGCTCCAAAGATAACAACAACAGCATTAAAAGATATGGTGTTTGTATCTTGTAACGAGGACAAAAACTTTGCAAAGAAATGTTGGAAGACATCTATGGATATGACTATGTTAAAAGCTAAAGTTACAGATGATGTCACCAGTTGGAATGAATCCACTATAAAAATATTCTTAGATAATGTAGAACAGTTTGTTACTAATTACGCTAGTGAATACAAAGAACGAGAAGGAAATTCAGATACTGTCAATGATATCATTGATGTACTTGATGCTAAAATATCAGACAATAAGGAGGAAGATATGGGAGAAGTAAAAGAGGGACCTTGGATGCAAGAACCAGCAAGTGAGAAACAGTTGAAAATATTTAACGACTGCCTTACTAAAGCTATAGACAATGGTGATGATGACCTAGCAGCTAGAGCAAAGAGTGCTTTATCTAGTGGTTCAATTAATAAAGGCAACATCTTTGACTGGGTAGATACAGATTCATGGAGCTTAAAAGATGGCTCGTGACTAGATGTTTAAGTTGTAATGTAGGCGAGCTAGATTTATTTGGTGAGCCTACTGACTTAAAAGATAATTATTGTAAAGATTGTAGAAAATATATAAAGGAGATACTATGACAGACTTATCTAAAGTAAATATGCTAGAACTACTAGCAGAATTAGAGAAGAGAGGTAGCTTTAAAACAATTATATTTAATAAAGCAGATGGTAAGCAAGAGATTGCTGCAATCCTACCTCTACATCCTATGACTATTACTAATAAAGAAGTAACACAGGAAGAGGAATAATGTATAGACCTTTACCTGATTACCTTACTATTCAACCAAGTATGGTAGAAGGTCTAGGTCTATTCACACTAAAAGATATACCTTCTCATAAACGATTAGGTATGACTCATGCACAATGGATAGGAGAACCAAACAATATGTTAAGGACACCATTGGGAGGTTTTATAAACCATAGTGAAACACCTAACTGTGCAATACAAGGCAAGAGAACACGACATTTATTTACCCTAGAAAATATAGAAGCGGGTACAGAGTTGACTGTTAAGTATGGATGGTATACACCGGAGGAGAAATAGACATGGATAAATATAACAATACTTTTGAAGAGAGAAACAAGAAAAATAAATACGATATGGCTGATGATTGTATGCAAAAGTTTTTAAACAATGAAGGCCTTGTAGAAAATAAAGATTGGATGAAGATAGGTACAGACCCTAAGACTAATGACATGAACATGATGTGGTTAGCGGTACAAATATTATTAATTCCTGATTACATCTTTGTTATGAAAAATAAATTATATCTAGCTGAAGTTAAAGGCACATTAAAATTTAAAGAGAGTGACTACATACACTTAACTGAAATGTATCAAAGAGCTGCACCATTCTCTAATGTTAAAGTTGGTATTACTTATTTCGCACATCCAGATGCTGACCCAGTTTGGTTGTCTTATGAGAAGATACATAAGCAATGGAATGACCAAACAGTGCCAGTAAAATACTATCCGGAGTTAGATTTCCAAGGTAATAAGAAACCATACAAGGTATTATTAAACAACTAAAAGCCTATAAACATTGATGATATGGCCCTTCGAGGATGCCCTTAGACAAGAGTAATATTATAAGTGGCACTATGTACCACACAAACTATACGATTCTTAGGTTATCCCAACCTTTTTTATTTATTGTGAATGTTAAGACACCGGGATGAGACCACATACCAGACCGAGCAGTAAAATCTATACTCTTATCTAATGATGGTGACTGAAACCAAGTTCTATCTCCCTGTTGTTTAGCTCTGAAGTGATGGTAGTGACCTGAAACTAGAATTTCACATTCACCAGCTGGTAAGAATCCATACATCTGTCCCTTCCACCAGTTCTCTATTTTGTTTTCTGCATTCCCCGAGCCACCACTCATATGGCCATGTGTAAACCCAGTTTTAATTCCTTTTATGTCTAACACTTGGTGAAAACCAGTAGGTACTTCTACTCTTACCTTCTTGTATCGTTCAGGGTTAGCCTTCATTATCTCACCGCATATCTCTAGGTGCATAGTATCTGAGTTATCTAATCTGTTAGTTGTAACCTGACCTTTAGCAGACCTTGACATCTCACCATGATTACCAGGTACACCTGCTAGTACTAGGTTGTCAGCCAATGGTAGAAATGTATCTATAGTCTTCATGATAAGACTTCTTGCTAGCGCATACTGTTCTATTAAAGTTAGCTCTATATTATGTGGCTGAGAGTCATAGAATCCATAACAATTCTCTGTTAAATCTCCTAGACCTACCATGTATATCTCATCTATAGCTACTCCTGCCTTACGCAGTTCCTTAATTCTATTTACTGCATCTTGTAGGGCAACCTCGTAGCGCTTAATGGTGTTCTCGACCCCATAATCTTTCTTACCTAACTGCCAATCAGCCATAAAAAACATAAAAGCTGTGTCTCCACCGCTGTATTTAGTTTTTACTGGTGCTTTTTTCTTGGCTTGCTTAAATAATTCTTGGAAATACTTGTCGTGACCGGGTGTTTTCTTTCTAACAATACCTTTAAACGCATAGAATGTCTCTACTTGACCACCCTTCAATTGTGTATTCCATGAGCTGGCACGAACTGTGCCTACAATTTCGTATTTCTTGGGGTCAAACTTCCATTCTCTTAGTATGTCATCATACTTTGAGTCATAGTCTGGGTCAGTGCCTACATGAGTAAGCTCACCCATACCTGTTTGTGGATTGATATCATAACCGGGCATCCACCCAGCCTTATAGAAATTATTGCCTAGCTGTTCGCTAGTATACTTTTTTTTCTTAGCCATGTTGTCCTCCTGTATTACTTACAGTATAGACAACTCGTGTGACAAAATCTTAGCTTATTTTTTTCTTTGCGAATGTTTTAATCACTGATAAAGCAGCACCGCCACCTGATATAGCAGCAATTTCCAGGGCTGATGCCTCGATTCCTACCATAGGGCTGATTACTAATGCACCTAGGAAAGCCTCTATGAAAGTCCATACAGCTCTTTCCAACATATCTTTTAGTTCATCATTCATTTTATAACTCCATGCTTCGTTCCAAGGTGTCCACCCTACATCCTTCTTGAATGTACCATCCTCTTTTCTTTTTCTTTTGAATCTCTCAAACATTATGTAATAAGTCTACCTTTTAACATTGCATTTGTTTTTATAACATTACCATTTATCTCTTGAAGTTTTTCATATACGCTATCAGCTAGTATCATATGGTCTTTAGCTTTGTTATCTCCACCATTAAGGTTTATCTTTGTATATTCTATGGTGACATCATCACCTTTAAGTATTGCACCAGATACTTTAGGATAAAGTTTCTTGTACGCATTGGCACTGCTTCCAACCATACCATTAAAGTTTACATCTAAGTCTTGTTGTGTATCTCCTACGATAAGGCAACCAGATGTGTGTTCATCAGTGTTACCTTGATGGATAAGTATGTATTCAAAGCCTGGTACATCTTCTAACCACAACATACCTCGGTGAAAGGTAGGGTATTTCTTGGTATAACGAGAGTTAAATCCACCAACTGTTCTTAGTTTAAGTTTGTATGTACCTTCTGGTATGCAAGTTTCGTGCATTACTTTGACTGCTTGATACTGGTCCTCTAAAGTATAACACTCAAACTTACCATCAATAAACAGCATCCCATTAGTTGCATCCTTACCAAATTGTGTCCTAACTACTTGTAGTTTCATACCTTTATCTTAGTGGTTATGGTTGTTAGCTTCAAGGTATGCCAGTCTATTTCTTGCATCTTCTAACTGCCACAACTCTTCCTTAACTGTTTGTATTTTAATCTCATTAGCATTAGCTTTCTTTACAAGGTCGTTCCATTCCCACCTCTGTATATCTAACTCTTGTGAATCAGAAAAGTTATCGTTAAAAATTCTATTCTCTAGGTCTTGTATCTTCCAATCAAGGTCATTTGATTCTTGTTCTAATGCCTGGAGCTTTCCATTAATGTACCCTAACTCTGCATCTAAGTTTTGATATCTCATAGCTTCGGTTTCTAATGCTTGTATTCTACTAAACAATACAGCTATATCAGAGCTAACCATTGTATCTTCTTTTAATTCAATAAACTGTATTTCAACAAACTCCATTCGCTCATCAATATTTGTAAGAGTATCTACTATATCTACGACTGCTGTAAACCCAGCACCTACTGAACCCATAAGAGCTAAACCGGTAACTACTAAACCTAGGTTATCTTTTAATTTGTTTAGCACTACTTACCTATTGGACAAGTGTTACACATTCCTGTACATAAACCACAAATCATTAGCCACCTATCTTCCAGATTATCTCTGTAATCTCTGAATCAATGCCTTGTATTATATTTAATACATCATTGAGTTTTCCATTTGAATTAATAACTTCTACTTGTAAGGCAGTAACTTCTTGTTGTAAATCATTGACTGTTTTAAACAACCAACCAACAAGAGCAGCTAAACCACCTTGTAATACTTGACTTAAATTTACTGTTGCTTTCATATATCCCTACATATTAAGGCTACCAACAATTAAAATAACTGTGGCAACTAATCCTAATACTTTATAAAATTCTGATTTATCTAACTTCTCATCTAGCTTTTTATCTATGTCATCTAACTTATCAAATATCATTTGGTTAAGTTCTTTCTGTGTAAAGCCATTGGAAGTAGTCATTATGGCAGGTCATCTTGTGTTAAGAAATCCCAGTCCTCATCAAAGTCGTGGGCAAGGATTAAAGTTTCAGCTGTTGCAAGATACTTAATAAACTTGTACATTTCTTTGCAACAATAGCCGACAATAAATCCTATTAAATAATCCATA
>WLWG01000681.1_pt1 | contig 34002 bp, 29 predicted proteins | sample 6712871 | NCBI WGS metagenome assembly WLWG01 (sample SAMN12718693, study PRJNA515312) | sponge metagenome | isolation source: marine sponge | host: Mycale hentscheli | place: New Zealand: South Island, Marlborough, Capsize Point | collected 2003-05-01
TTGTTCGCAGTTGATTACGGGCTAGAACGAGTTCACCGACGAGATCGACGATGGTATCAAGCAGTTGTACATCGACTCGTATAGTTGCGTCGAAAGTGTTACTCGAACGAGTACTTTCTGAGCGTGACAGAATGTCATGGCTTACTTCAGGCGTTAATTTGTCGGCTTCAGTTGGATCATTTGAGGTGGTTGATGCGACGGGCCTCTCTTCAGGAGCCGATACCGTGCGATCATCTGGTTGATCGGACTGATTTGCACTAGAAGATGGTGATGGAAGACGTTCTTCTGTTTGATTATTAGGAGCATCATTAGCTAATAGACAAGTGGCGTCCAGTTTCTGACAGAGATCCGGGAAGGCACCATCGCCTTCTTTACCAGTTGACTCAATAGCCGATAAAAATGTTCGAATGGCATCAACGAGTTCAAGAAGCAGGGACGCCAGTTGTTCATCGAAGTGAAGTTTTCCATCACGAAGGAGGCCAAGAAGATGTTCTCCGTGATGTGACAAATTGCTTAGCTTTGTAAATCCGAAGAAACCACACGTGCCTTTTATCGTGTGGATTGTCCGGAAAATACTCGCCAAACGGTCGGGGTCGTGAGGGTTCTTTTCGAGCGCAACGAGGTCCTGATCGAGCTGGTCTAGGTTTTCTGACGCCTCGATTAAAAATTCTGAGATGAACTCTTCGTTGTCAGCCATAAAGAAACGCTACAAATCTTCTAAATGCGTTGCAGCAAGAGCCGTGTCACCCACTGCTTCATCTCAACGATACATCGCTAAATCGGAAAGTTGATGTATACAGCAAAGTTTTTGTAGCTGATGGAAAACGACACAATCCCTACGACTAGAATAAGTAGTAGATGTGGATGTTTGTTCTATTTAAGAACATTCAAAACAAAGAGGTCTATGAGACTCTCTTGTAAAATTTAGTGGCGACAGGAATTTGTTTCACAGCAAGCGTGCTTTTCGAAGCACGAATGTCAACGTAGTTGTGATGATAGCTGAAACGATCCAAAACATCTTGTATCCATGCACCCACTCGGTTTCCGGCATAACTTCAAAGTTCATTCCGTAGACGCCACATAGAAAAGTAAGCGGCAAGAAGATAGTGCTTACAACAGCTAGGCGATTCATTGTCAAATTTGTGCGATGTGTCATCACTGTGAGGGAAAAATTCATGGCACTCTCAAGAATTTCACGGTTTGCGGTAATGTCAGCAAGAAGCCGCTCAAGTGTGTCAATCATTTTTGCGAGAAACTGTAGAGTTGCTTCACTGACGAGTGTTGTTTTTCTGGAAACTAACTCTTCCAATACTCTACGAGCAGGTAGTACTCTTTTTCTCAACGCCAGAAGTCTGCCAGAAACATCTGCTAATTTAGTAAGTGTTGCTTCGTCTGCAGCCCGCCGAAGTGCGATTCTGGTTGCTTCAACTTCTTGATCGAGACATCCCTGTACAGCCAGGAATTGTTCAATTTGTTTATCCCAAAACTCATAGAGAAGAAAGCTTGGTGTCGCAGCATGTTGTTCAAAGTCTCGGATATAGTCACGACGAACTGCGTGTAGGACGCCGCAAGAGCCTTCGGAGAATGTTGCAAACAGGCCTTCAGTAATAACAATATCAAGCACTTCACTTATGATTGTCTTTGATCTGTCTCTTGCCCCTACAAGGCGGATATGCAAGGCACTATCGGTTCTATGTAGTGATGAGACCTGATCGTCTGTGTTCTGTTGATACTCAGAGCTCAGAATTTTCAGAACCGGCGTTTGGTTAGCTAGACGTTCCGGCAACTCTTGTTTGAGATCAGAATATTTCTGGTCCCGGAGGTTTGTGTCTATCCAGACAAAGCGGCCAGCCGCAATTGATGAAGAGACTTCGTCAATTGTGATAGCACCGTGTGACTTGTCACGAAAGTCGAGGAACTCAGCACAGACGGCAGAATAGGCTGACATGGTGGTGTGGGGCATTTCTAAGGTGTGAGCGGTAATCATAAGGCTCTCTTGACCCTTCGTATGAAGCATATCAGGGATAAAAATACCGCGCACAGATGGTGCAGTCCAAGTTCAATATTTGTGTCAGGGGCGAGAATAATATGCTTATTTATTGAGAATTGGTGTCCCATTCGGAATAGATCGAGCTTTATGATCTCCCTTCCGCCCACTATTCATGAGACGTGCAAAGACGATGCACATTGTTTGGAAATTGGATTGAGCGGCGAAAGGCAAAGACATTAAATAATAAAAGTATGGTTCCTTCTTCTCAGTCAATGAGTCCATCTGACGACACAGCTGATATTCAGCTTGGTATTTCTCCAATCCTGCGAGATGCGAAGTCTCATTCGAATGAGGGGAAATGGGCTGGCTATAATGCTGTCATCTTACTGGTGAGTCTCATTGCTATTGGCATGCTCGCAATCGGTGTCGTTGTGGAATTGACGCCTTCAGCGAGATCCTTACTCGCGTATGCAGATCTTTTCGTTTGTGGCGTGTTTTTTATTGACTTTATTGTAAGTTTGATTCAAGCCCCGAACCGCTGGAACTATTTTTTTACATGGGGATGGATAGATCTTCTTTCATCAATTCCTATATTTGATTCAATGCGGTTGGGTCGAGCGGCCCGTATAGTTCGAGTAGTCCGAGTTATTCGAGGAATTAAGGCCACGCGTTTTTTAGCATCACTTATTTTCCAGAACCGTACAAGAAATGCGTTATTGGCCGGCAGTTTTGTCGCAGTTGTCGTAATTTTTTCATGTAGCTTTGCGATTTTGCAGTTTGAGGGAGCTCATGGGGGAAACATTACAACAGCTGAAGATGCTGTCTGGTGGTCAATCTGTACGGTCACAACGGTTGGCTATGGAGATCTCTATCCAACAAGTTGGGAAGGAAGAATAGTTGCATTTATTTTGATGGTAACAGGTGCCAGTTCATTCGGTGCTTTATCGGGATTAATTGCGGGACACTTCTTGCAGCATGAAGACGACCACCAAGATGAATTAAGAGACCTTACTGCCCAAGTGGCATGTCTTAGGCAACTGATAGAAGAAAATGGATTGCCAAGGTCCTCTTCAGCCGGTCCTGCTTCAGCAAACAAACAAGTTGTTGAAGATCAGTGTCGAGCTGCTTGACAGGCTAATGAATAGAAGACCGTGCCGCGTCGATCCTTGCTGCTTGTTTTCCGGTATGACCCTCGTGAATGCGACCTAAAGCCGTGTAGAGATCTGGTTGTCGAGCAAGTCCGAGCAAGGAATGTGCTGTGAGGTACGCAATCGAGATTTCAAGGACGCAGTCGTAGGCACCGGTAATTTCAACCGCCATGATTGTAGCTGTCAGTGGAGTGCGAAAAAGAGCCCCGATGCTTGCCGCCATACCAGCCACAAGACAGACAGAATGAAAATCAGCATCAACACCGCCAACCATAAATGCATAACTTGTTGAGAAAGCCTGTCCTGAAAGTACGCCAAATAATAAGGCAGGAACGATCAGGCCACCGGGGGCACCGGTTGCGTAACTGATTGCACTCAATGGAATGCGAGTAGCCAAAATAAGTATTGCTGGGAGAAACGGTAGCGAATTCTGAATAGCATCTTCAAAAATCGTGTGGCCAATTCCGAGTACTTCAGGTTTCACGAGGAGAATGACTCCTAGGAGGCACCCCCACACGCCTGTGAGCAGAATAAGTTTATTTGGATGGTGATGAAATTTCTGAAAACGTTTTGCAATAAAGAGGAGAAAAGTTTGAAATATAAGACAGACAATTCCAGTACAAAGACCAACCAGAGCAAATGTTGGTAATTCCTGCCAGTCACGAAATCCTTCGAGTGAGATCGGCAGTTCAAGAACCGTGCCGTGAAAAAATCGACATACCCAGTCAGCGATTGCGCAAGCAAGAATTGTTTCGAAACAATTGTGAGCATGAAATGGTTGCTTGAGGAGCTCAAATGAAAAGACTACACCCGACAAAGGTGCATTGAAGGCCGCAGCCAAGCCGGCTGCAGCACCGAGTTCAACTGCCCGTCTGCGAAAATACACTAGGCCAATTCCGAACTGCCTGAGGACAATTGCAGACATCGCACCGATTTGAACACTCGGGCCTTCTCTGCCCAGTGGCATACCAGACGAGAGAGCGCAGAATCCAGCGAGGAATTTAACCCAGAGAATCCTAAGAGCTCGGCGTCCTCCGACTGTGCGATGAGCATGAAGAACTGCGGCAATGCCACTCCCTTCCGCCTCTATCGCAAAACGGTGAACAAGAAAAACCGCCGTTGCTGCCAGAATCCCACATGACAGTATCACTCCAAATTGAGCTGCAAGGCCATTCGCTGTGGCAAACACTGCAAGCTCAGTCCGCACCGACTCGGCAAGATTCATCACGGCGTGAAAAGCCACTGCAGCAAGTCCTGCAACGGCACCAATTACAACAGTGCCCACCTGTTCTCGTAATGGCGGGACGTCATTATCAGCCGGTGGGTGATACGTTGTCATTGAGACACATCACGCGGAGGGTTTAGTGAACACTAGATAGCTGTAGGTATCCGAGTCGCTACAAGATAACCTCCGCGACGGGAATTGTGGTGATAAAACAACAATATCCAGAATGTTTTTGCGGGATATACTCAGTGCCATGAATCAGCAACTATTGCTCATCTTAATTCCGTTATCTTTGGTACTTCATGCAATTGAGGCGGATCCACGAGTTGTTTTCTTGGTATCACTTTTTGCGATTGTACCTTTGGTTGAAGTCATGGGGATTGCAACCGAACGTCTCTCAACTCGCCTTGGCTCAGTTGTTGGTGGTCTTCTCAACTCAACCCTGAGTAATGCCCCTGAATTAATTATCGGTATTGTTGCATTACGGAACGGACTCGGTCGAGTTGTGAAAGCATCTCTGACTGGTTCCATAATGGTTAATTTGCTTGTCGGGTTAGGCTGTGCTCTTGTCGTCGGAGGACTGAAATACGGAGTTCATTCATTCGACAGGCGGCAGTTGCGGTCGTCTGGCTTAATGCTTGTCATGTGTGGGTTCTGTTTTATTGTGCCCGCAGTCTTTCGTATAGGAACGCCTCAGGGGACCAGGGATCTTTCCCTTGAGCTGTCATTTATTCTTCTGGCAATTTATGTCGGAAATGTAACGATTAATATTCTTGATGGTCGTCGCACTGTGAAAGATGCCTCAATGCAAACAGGGGGCGCAAAAAAATCATATACAGTGGGAAGAAGTTTTGCGGTGCTTGGGCTCAGCGGAATAGCTTTGGCAGGTGTAAGTGAAGCAGTCACCTTGTCGCTGATTCCAGCGACAAGGACACTAGGCTTTTCTGATACCTTCAGTGGGATTGTTCTTCTAGGTGGTGTGGGAGGTATTGGAGAAGTGCTGACTGCAATTCGGTTTGCACGCCAGGGGAAGCAAGAACTTGTTATGGCGGCAACAGTTGGGTCAACCATACAGATGGTACTTTTTGTGGCACCGCTACTCGTGTTCACTGGACTGTTTGTTGGTGAATCAATGAACCTGTCCTTTTCGATGTTTGAAGTTGTCTCAATTGTATTAGCAATTATTATCGCCCGAGAGATTATCAATGCTGGTAAGGCAACATGGATTGAGGGACTCATGCTTTTGGCAACGTATTTGGTTCTTGCCATTGGCTTCTATCACCTTCCTGATGCAGTTGTGGAACGTGATCGAAGTGCTGCGGAAGGGAGCTCTATCCCCACCGCGCACCCGGGTCCCCAGAACTTACAGGCGGGCCCCCAGAACTTACAGGGAGACTAATTAGATGAAAGCGTTAAAGCGTTCTCAATAAGTCCAATATGGGAATAGGCCTGTGGATGATTGCCAAGCGTTCTTCGTAATAGTGGATCATATTGCTCCGGTAATAATCCTTCCGGCCCGGCAAGTTCAATCATTGATTCAAATAAAGACTCCGCTTCATCGCGGCGTCCTGCTTTATAAAATGAATCAACTAACCAACTTGCACAGATGAAGAAACCGCCCTCCCTGCCGGGTAGACCATCATCAGCAAGATATCGAAAAACGGTTGGCCCCATTCGTAGACGTTTATCAATGGCATCTATAGTTGCCATAAATCTTGAATCGGTACAATCGACCAACCCCATGAGTCCAATCATGAGAGATGCAGCATCAAGGTCATCAGCACCATATGCCGCGGTGTAGGCGTTTGAGTCCTCGTGCCAAGCCTTTTCGAGAATGTCTTCAGCAATAGTCTGACGGAGTTGTTCCCATGCCGGTTTTTTACGGTCAAGAAAACGTTCAGAAATCTGAATTCCACGATCAACTGCAAGCCAACACATTACCTTGGAATGAACATGATGTCGTCGAGGTTTTCGGATTTCCCAGATGCCATGATCTGGCTCATGCCAACGAGCTTCGACAGCCCCGACCATTGCCTCAACAAGCCGCCAGTGTTCACTCGACACAGGTGCCTCGGCCAAAAGAAGTTGCCAGACGAGTTCAGCAATAGGGCCAAAAACATCTAATTGGACCTGTCCGCGGGCTGCATTCCCTACTCGCACCGGTCGAGAGCCAGCATAGCCAGCCAGTTCAGCAATTTCTGCTTCAGCACCAACTTCATGCCCAGTAACTGTGTAAAGAGGCATTAAGCGTTCAGGTGCTGCTGCTCGATCGACAACGGCGAGCATCCAATCAAGAAATGCCATCGCTTCAGAAAAAGAACCAAGCTTTACCAACGCCGATGCTGACATGGCAGCATCTCGAAGCCAGCAGTAGCGGTAATCCCAGTTGCGAATCCCTCCGAGGTGTTCTGGAAGGCTTGTTGTTGCCGCGGCTACGATCCCACCTGTCGGCCCATAGCACAGCCCCTTCAGAACCAGTGCACTGCGGCGAACGAGTGGACCTTCGCGCTTTGGTAAGACCAATCGATCTGCCCATGATTCCCAATATAACTTGGTGCGTCGGTAACGTTCTTGAGGCGGCAGAGTCTGCTGTTCACGTAGTGAGCCTGTCCCGTAGCGCAGCTCAAGCCGCAGTGGTTCACCTCGCAAGGTGACTTTACCAACAGCAGTTTGGTGGGAGCCCTCGTCGAGGAGTTCCCATTCAACGCCTGGTGCCCGTAGAACAATCGGATCGATCGTATCATCAATTTCGAGTCCACCGTCACGAATGACTAGTCGAGTGGGAAGCCTTCCGAAATCAAGCCTCGGTGCAAATGTAATACGAACTTCACCACGCCCTTCGATTTGCCGAATTAAGTCAGTTCGGCCAGCACGTTGTGTGGGTTTTCCAGCAGAGCAATCCAAGAAGTCGGTTACCGTTAAACGGGGCCAAGTTGTTTTTAATACAAGAGAAGTCCCATCGTATTGTTGCTGAGGATTGTTATCTGGCTGGGAAGGCTCGATTGTGAAGTGCCCCGCAGCCGGACCACCAAGTAACTCTGAAAATAATGCTGGCCCATCGACGCGAGGTGCACACATCCAGCTAATTTTTGCACCAGGAGAGACAAGCGCCATGACTCTTCCATCAGAGAGCAAAGCGTGCCGTTCTATTGGTATGGCATCAGCACCAGCCAGAAATGCTTCTCGTGCGCTAGCTAACCGAGCTAGTCTTCTTGCAACTTCAGTCGGGTCATGAATTCGGAATGTCGCAGCGCTTTCTCCAGTACCAACTTTTACAGAAACATCTGGACCATGTAGCCTGACAAAAGCATCCTCGTCAGTTATGTCATCACCAAAGTAGACCACCGCAGTTGCCCCCACGCGATGTCGTAGAGCATCAATGCAGTCTCCTTTTGATGTGTGCACGACAGCTAGCTCAATAACTTTCTTACCTGATTTAACGCGTACGTCTTCCCACGTTGCGGCCCCTGCAAGAAGTTCATTCACAGCCTTTTCAGCTTTATCATTTGCAACATTTCGGTAATGAAAAGCAATCGATGCGGGCTTTGTTTCGATATGAAATCGCTCATCCTGAGCAGCGATACGATGCATCTCATCAAGCACCCGCTGTCGTAGTAAAACCTGTTCATCCGTAATTGTACGTACAAAATCCTGATCGAACTCACTGCCATGAGAGCCAACCAGCATGATCTGTCCATCAAGAGAACTCAGGCTGGCAAGGTCTGAAAGTGATCGACCAGATATGACGGCGCAGTGTGTTCCTGATAGTGTGGCAAGCGCTCGAAGTGCGATGATCGATTCTCGCACTGGCTTCGCCTCTTCGGGATTATCCACAATGGGTGATAACGTACCGTCGTAATCAGTAGCTACGAGTAATATTGGTACTCGTGCAATTGCCTCAAGGGCCTGGTCAAGATCATCTTCCATGATGTGTGTTGCGCCTAATTCGTTCCCGGTCAAGAGTCATCTCCAATGGTGTAAATTCCAAGATGGTAATCAGGGAGAGGGAGGGGTGGTGTCAATAGGTAATTGCATATTTGTCGACGAAGGGCGTTGCTGTTCTGCCTCAAGGGCTTGCGTGAAGTCTGATGCCCAGGTGTAGACAGTTCGCTTTCGAACTCGTTGCCGAAGGCTCCGCATGCGCCGAGTCTGTTCCGGACGAGGCATTGTGATCGCCTGTTCGATGGTGGCAGCCATGCCATCGATATCATGTGGATTAACCAAAACTGCCCGATCAAGCTCAACTGCTGACCCGGTAAATTCAGACAGGACCAACACGCCGTTTTCATTTTTCCTGCTTGCTACATATTCTTTTGCAACAAGATTCATCCCGTCACGAAACGGTGTTACAAGCATGACATCAGCAGCCAGGTAATACGCGACTAATTCTTCTATCGGAAGACTTCTTCGAAGGTAATGTACGGGCACTGCTCCTACAGTTCCAAATTCACCATTAATATGGCCAACAAGTTTCTCAATCCTATCCCGTACTTCAATGTACTCATCAACACTTTCACGAGATGGAACACTCACTTGAACCAACACAAGGTCATCTACGGTATGGTTTCCTTTATCGAAAATCTCATACACAGCACGTAATCTCTGATCAATTCCCTTCGTGTAGTCAAGGCGGTCAACGCCGAGCATAATTGTCCGATTTTCCCCGAGATCGGACCGGATGGCTTTTGCATGCTCAATAATCTTGGGATCGTTGGCGAGTGATTCGATCCTGTCGTAGTCAATTGATATCGGGTATTCCTTCGCAAGTACTTTTCTTCCATCAACGTTGACTGCTTGGCCACTTCCACGATGTGACGTGTAGCGATTTACAAGTCGAACAAAATTCTGTGCTCCATGCCGTGTTTGGAACCCAATAACATCCGCACCCAGCATGCCTTCCAGAATTCGTTTTCTCCAAGGTAACTGAGCAAAAAGTTCAACTGGTGGGAAAGGAATGTGAAGAAAAAAACCAATTCGAACATCAGGACGTAGCTCACGAAGCATTCCTGGAACTAGCTGAAGATGGTAATCCTGAACCAGTACATGACCATTGGGTGCAGTTTCTCGCGCAGCGTATTCAGCAAAACGTTGATTGATTGCTACGTAGGGAGCCCACCATTGGCGATCGTATTGAGGGGTTTGGCATGCATCGTGATAAAGCGGCCAGAGAGTGCTATTTGAAAAACCTTCGTAGTAATCACGGACTTCCTCGCTCGAAAGATGGAGGGGGACGTTGTAAAGTCCATCATGCTCGAAAGAAGTGCAGTCCGTTTCAGAACTACCAGCCCAACCGATCCATACCCCTTTATTCTCACGCAGAATGGGCATCAGTGCTGAGACGAGGCCACCGGGACTTGTTTCCCATGGACTCTCGGGAGATGTGCGATGTACAGGCAGTCTGTTCGCAATGACGACCAGGTCACCACGCCTGTGATTTATACGCATTCTGGAAGTATCAGGAGAACCCAAGGACAATCCTTACTGTCAGGAAGCCATCGAAAGAACAAACGAGGGGTTTCGATTACGGCTGGGATGACATTGTTGTTGATTGGTGGGGGCACAAACCTTTCTATAATCACGAAGATTAGCCACCAGTATACACAAGTTTTCGTTCTGGTTGGCGTTCTTTGAAGCCGTCCCTAGCCGAATGCCCTCTAGCAGGTCAAACTACTTGTGATTAAGTGTTGAAATTGTTGATGTTGGTCAGGCGAGGTGTTCGTAAGGAGAGGTGTGTAGATCGATGCGGGGTAATGATTTTGTAGAACCGTTAGGCATGCGCGTTCTGATTCGGAAAGATGAAAGCAGAAATCAGACTCGCGGAGGTATTGTCCTGCCAGATCAGGCGGAAATCCCAACGATTACAGGCAGGGTTGTCGAGGTAAGCCTACAAATCGAACGAGACGCAGACTTTCCGATAGAAAAATATGACAAAGTTTTGTTCCATCCACGGAATTCAATACCAGTAGATTTTGAACAAGATAATTTGCTTTATGTCGTTCCTATTGAAGATGTCGTAGCGGTGTTCCGTCGTGAGGAGTCGTCAACTCCTCAAAGAAGAAGCAAGACAGATCCAGAGGAAGAATAGTCAGTTTCCGTTTGGTACGCTTGCCCTGAAAACTGAGAAATAGTTCTTAAGGCATACCAAAACTGTTCTCTATAAAGTGACAGACACTCGACCAGTAAAGGGTGCAATTAGAGATTGAGTTGTGGTCAGTTTCTGGAATAACTTGGAGCGTTGCGGTTTCTGAATGAAACTTTTTTATTAACCGCAACGTGTTTTCTTTCGGAATTATTTCGTCATCAGAAGCAGCCAGAACATGCGTTGGACATCGAATGTCTGATACCAGATCAATTGAGCGGTACGGATCACTGAGTAGTAGTCGTATTGGTAGGAATGGTGCAACACGTTGAGCAATTGCCTGAATGCTGTCAAACGGTGTGATGAGAAGAAGTCCCTTCGGCTCAAACTGCACAGCCACTCCGATTGCGAGGCTCGTTCCCAGACTGCGACCCATAACCAGAACGTCGGAATGTTTGTCCTTGAGGTGCCTGTAAATGGCTAATGCATCGTGCCGTAGACCTTTCTCTGTGGGAGTGCCTGTGCTGCCACCGTACCCTCGGTAATGCACCATGTAGATTGCAACATCTGAAATTCTTTGTGAATATTCAGGTAGAGACAATGATACATCTTCCGCATTACCGCCAAAGTAGAGGATGGCTCGTGTGCTCTTCGGGTTGCTTACTGAAAGCCTGACGACAGACTGATCAGTGTTCACTAGTATTTGATCGACAGTATGATTTTGTTGCTGACGAGGAAAGTAAATGAAAGAGCGTTGCGTAAAGAAAAAGAAGGCACAGATGCCCATGTAGATGGAGGTGCAAATTATGATCGTGATGAATAACATTCGTCGTGTGCGCGGCATGCAAAAAATTTCAAGAACATATTTTCAGTGAGAAGTTGCCGAGTAAGGATGTCTGCGGAAGTCAACTCACACGATCTTCATAAAGAAAAAAACATATGAACAAAATCGGAGAACAAACTGTGCCGGAGCGTTCTCATTTTTTCATAGAAAAGGTCAAGGTTCACGCTAGATATACGTAATGCGTTGCAGGATAAAAAACGGAGAGGACGGGATTCGAACCCGTGGACCAGCTTTTGACCGGTCACGTCTTTAGCAAAGACGCGCATTCGACCACTCTGCCACCTCTCCTTATAGGAAAATTCGGTACTATCGATTTCCTCTAGACGAGAATGTTCGAACGAGTCATTCTGAGGCACTAGCAGATTACTTGCAAGGAGGCACCGAAGTGACCGCATGGAAATGCCTGGTTTCATAATTTATCGACACTGCATGAACCATCTATTGGTTGGTGTAATTTCACTGTTTGGCAGTCAAGGAGTGTTCGAAAAAACTGTTTTCGGCAATGAAACAGCAATCATTGTCGATACCAGTGACGTGGAAGGCCATATCCAAGCGCTTGCAGACGATGCATTCGAAGGCCGTGAGGGTGGCCGTCGGGGTGGACGAGCCGCTGCTAGGTACATTGAGCAAGAGATCATACCGCTTGGCCTTATGCCTGCAGGTACTGGAAAGAATTTTTTTCAGTCATTTCCCACACGATTTGGAACTCTTCGAAATATCTTGATACTGATTCCCGGTAGTGATTCCGTATTACAAAGTGAAGTTATTGTCGTTGGAGCACACTACGACCATGTGGGATATGGAAACAAACGGAATAGCTTTGGTCCATTTGGATATGTTCATAATGGTGCTGACGATAATGCATCGGGTGTGGCTGGTCTAATCAAAATAGCAGAGACACTTGCTGAATTTACTGAGCCATGCCGTCGGTCAATTCTACTTGCGTTCTGGGACGGTGAAGAACAAGGGCTTCTCGGTTCCAAATACTTTTTACAAAATCATCCAGAGTGCATTCAAGATAAGCAGATCGTTTTCTCAATCAATCTCGACATGATCGGTCGGCTTCGTCGTAGGCAACTGAATGTTTTCGGTGCGCGTTCAGCGACTGGTCTCGAGACACTTGTTACTCGTGCCAACAATCGGTACGAAAAAGAATCACTAGAACTGATCTTCAACTGGGACATCACTCCAGATTCTGATCATTATCCATTCTTGAAGGCAGAAATACCAACGCTTATGTTTCACACCGGACTTCACCCAGACTATCATCGTCCATCTGATGATGCTCACCTAATTAATATCGAGGGTATTGAACCTGTCTTGGAGGTTACCCTTCAAACTCTCCTCCAAGTTGCAAACAATGCAGATGATACATTTTCATTTAGGGAGACAGCATTTCGTGAGTCCAACGCGTCTCGAAAAAAGCTCGAGGAAAAAGCATTTTTGCCAATAGGAAGTCGTGGTCGCTGGGGGATCGGTATTCGAGAAGATCCAGCGAATCCAGCTGCTCCGGTAGTCGTTGCGATTCGTAAAGGGTCGCCCGCAGAAAGAGGTCGCCTGCAAATCAAGGATCGAATTCATGAAGTGGGTGGCACTCCCCTTATCGATCAGAAAGATCTTATGAGGCGGCTGTCAGAAGTCTCTCGTAATGACGGCATCAATGTACTTGTGTCACGACGAGGACAGTTCCTGGAATTAACTTGGACGGAGTAACAGTCTCTTCCGTTGAAAAGCTAAAGGGAAGCATTTCCGGAGGTGCTATGGAGAGATGATAGGGACGAATAAAGCGTTAGTCTTCCTCTTCCCATTCTTCTTCATCTTCATCCTCCCACTCTTCTCCTTCTTCCTCTTCCTCTTCTTCGTACTCGTATTCATCGTCTGATTCATCGTCTGATTCATCGTCTGATTCATCGTCTGATTCATCGTCGACTTCTTCCCACTCTTCTCCTTCTGCATCTTCTTCTACATCTTCTTCTTCGTCTTCTTCTTCGTCTTCTTCTTCGTCTTCTTCTTCGTCTTCATATTCATCTTCGTCGCCTTCTTCATCAGACTCTTCATCTGATTCGTCATCACCTTCTTCGAACTCTTCACCTTCTTCTTCATCTTCGTATTCTTCGTCTTCATACTCCTCATCATCATCCCAATCTTCGTCTTCATCTTCTTCTTCGTCTTCAGAAATGATGGTTGGCATAGGTCGCAGGTTACCTTTTTGTGAATCAAATAAATCATCTACCAGCAATAATTCAGGGAGTTCATTCCAGGAGAACATCTCTCCACGAAATTGGTCTCGTTGCTTACCGGGATTCAGAACTATTGCCACAGCTTCGTCTCCTAGAGTCGATTCACAATATTATTTGAGGAAGAATACACCACACTGAATTTTGAACAAAAGTCAGGCCTTTCACCAATACCTTTTTAATGATTACAAAATAGAAAAGTCGAGGTTGACTAAATCGTTCGGAAAATTGTACTCCGACAAGTCGTTGTCGGCTTTTTTGAAATATAACTTGCGTACTTAATCTACCTAAGAGCAAGGGTTCGGGCGCCATTTAGTAGCCCTTAGGCAGGGTTTCGCCAAAAAAGGGAATGACGTCAGGACGGGTCGGCAATATGCCAACCGAAGCGTCGCTGTGCAAGGACTAGGCTGATTATTGGCTGAGTCTTCGTTAATTTTCAGGATCTAGGGTCTCGTCGGGTGAAGAATCTGGGTCCATGGCAGGAAGTTCTTCAATGCGGCCAAGACCGAATATGCGTAGAAAATAACGGCTCGTGATGTAAAAATTCGGTCGGCCTAAATCGTCACTTCTACCACCAATGGCGATTAGGTCTCGATCGAGAAGTTGTCGAAGCATTTCTTCGGAGCCAACACCCCGAATCGCCTCAACTTCTGCGCGAGTAACAGGTTGGCGATATGCAATTATTGACAGCGTCTCCATTGCAGCGTTTGAGAGTCGATTCTCTGCTGAATAATCAAGTGTTCTCCGTACCCATAGCCCAAACTGTGTCCGGGTAATCAGTTGAAATCCTCCAGCGAGATGCTCAATACGAAAGGCTGTTCCGGACTTGTCAAATAGAGTGTTGAGTGATTTAAGAAGAGAGCGAGCGCGGGTCGCATCAGAAAGCCGTGCTAGTTTTGCCAGACGTCGTATCGGCAGTGGTTCACGGGCAACAAAAAGAGCTGCTTCAAGCCGTGCTAGTTCGTGACTTCGGAGACACGAAGCAATGGCCGATGGCTTTTCACGGCTATGTTGTTTTCGAATGAAAGTAATACCCCGACGACGGGGTTTGGAATAAACAACAGCTGGTTGAAGTCGATTAATAAGTCGTGTGATCGATTGCTGAGGTGGCTGCGATAATCCCTGCCCTGCTTTTTTGCGCATCAGAGAAGAAACGAATCGTGTCATCGGACTTACTTCTTTAAGACGTGAAAGTGTTACGTGTCTCAGATAGGAGAAAGGGTTCGAGCATGTAGAAGGTATGATTATTTGTACAAGAGGGTTTCCGGTGACTTCGCCGTGATACGAGCAGGAACTTGTTGTTGCCAGTGACGTACCTGTTTGAGCAACTTCTCAAATGTTGCAGATTCAGTTGAGGCATGGGCATGAAAAAGCCGCTGTAGTTCGCCTTGAGCATCAACAGCAATCCGGCAGCTTCCGTGGTACCAACCTCTTCTATCAGTTGCTGGCTCTACAATTAGGCGATGTACTCCAGTAGCGATTAATTGAGCTCGAAAGGAAGAGATAGGCGTCTCCACGGTGGGAAGGTGCTGTGGATGTTGCGATGAAGATGATTCAGTCAGGGTGTTTGGATCATCTAATCCATCGAGATGCGAATCTTGATGTGCCAAAAGTGGAACATTTGGAGCTGTTTCAAATGAAGCTATCTCTTGGCTTGTGATCGATGCCACTGGTGGTTGAAAGAGTATTCCGGAAAAATAGTTGATTGGTGCTATGAGCAGTTCTCCGCAAGCTGTTCGCATTTCAGTTGGTATTTTATGTGAAAACATTGCAATCATTGGCACAATAATCATGCATACGAACATTAAAAATGTACGAAATTTCATGGGTTTGTTCAGTAGAGAAGTATCGAATAGTTGGTAGAAATACGAGCATGACCTTCGAAGCCGGACGATACCTAGAGAAACTCAGAAGAACAACGGGAAACTGGAGAGTCAGAGAAGGTTAGAGGGTTTCCTCAACAGGCTTTTACACGTTCTTGGCTAAGATATGGGGTGGGTCAGGGCTTTGTAACGTCTAACAGCATCGATTTGAATCAGAAATGAGCCATAGTTCAATTAGTATGCACCTTGCGTGCTTCTTTTGAGTCAAGGTTCGACTTGATGAAGCGGACATGCATGAACGAGCAATCGCTGGTATTTAGTGACGTTCTTAAATAAGGCGGCATGGTTGTCATGGCTCTGCAACTGTTTTCAGCGTGAAAGACGTGGAATCACGATGCAGGTTTAGGCTAGTCGATAGATACAAATGAACCCACAATAATTTGTAGTTGAATTAGTGAGTGATGTAATTTGTCAATAAGGACCGAAAGTTTTTTTCGATCAATCAGTCATGGCAACAATAGCAATTAGTCTATGCGGAGAGGGTCGAGGGCATGCCACAAGAATCTGTTCTCTCATAGAACGACTTGAGCGGATTCACGAAATTCGTGTTTACTCATACGATGACGGTTACAAATTCCTCAAGGAGAAGTTTTCTGATGGCCATCCAACAGTAACGGTGTCCAGAATTCCTGGCATTACCTTTCAGTACAGTGGTGGTCGACTGGATGTCATTCGGACAATAAAAACCGGCTTGGAGTATCAAGCCAGTGAAGTTGGCAATTTAGTCGATCAGTTGATTAATGAACTTGAGACGTACAACGTGTCGTTAGCGATTACAGATTTCGAACCTGGCTTGCCAAGAGCTGCAGCACGTTACGGTATTCCTCTGATCAGTGTTGATCATCAACACTTTTTGCTTGCCTATGAACTTCATGCGCTACCACAAATACTTCAGTGGCATGCGTGGTTTATTGGGAATGCCGTGTGGATGTATGTCAGCGAAGCCTCGGAAACAATTGTTTCTGCTTTTTTTAAGCCAAAACTTCGTTCAGGGTGGGAGCACGTAGTGCAAGTTGGTCCGCTTCTCCGTCATGAAATCACTTCAAAAGTGCCTCGCGACGATGGGTACGTTCTTAGTTATCTGCGCAAACATACCCCTTTTTCAATGATTGAGATTTTGGCTGATTGTGGACTTCCGGTGAAGGTGTATGGTCTTGGCGAACGAGAATCGATAGGGCAACTCTCTTTTCAGCCGATTGACGACCATCAGTTTGTCGAAGATCTCGCGAATTGTCGGGTGGTTATTTCGGCTGCAGGCAATCAACTTATAGGAGAAGCCTTACATCTTGGAAAGCCGATGTTTGTTCTTCCGGAGAGAGCTCATGGAGAGCAGTCAATGAACAGTTTTTTTCTTCGAGAGATGGCATGTGGTGACTTTGAATATCTCGAGAGTGTTACCTTGAATCAAGTGAAGAGTTTTCTTGACAATCTAGATCAGTACTGTGCTCCGTTGGAAAAAGTGGCAGGCAAGATGGACGGTACGGAGATGGTGCTCGAGATTGTTCAGCGATGGATGAATCGGCAAGAAGATAGTCGTTCGGAAAAAGTCACAGGTATCAAAACTAAACCGAATGCACTTTGAGGTTTCTCACAATCATTGGGATGATTGCTCGGATAGCTCGGCCGCGGTGACTTATTAAACTTTTCACAGCCGGGGACAACTCTCCAAACGTCTGATGGTATTCTGGAATAATAAAGTAAGGATCATATCCAAACCCTTCTGAACCATGGGCAGACTTGGCAATTCGGCCGTAGCAACGACCCTCAGCTATTGCTTTTATTGTTCCGTCTGGTGCAGCTAATGTCGCGTGACATGCATAATATGCAACACGGCGAGAAGACGGTACATCGGTAAGTTGTTCAATAAGCAGAGCATTGTTGTCACCATCACTTGCCTCTGGTCCTGCGAAACGGGCTGAATAAACGCCAGGCGATCCATCAAGGGCTTCAACAACTAATCCGCTATCCTCTGCCAAGACCCAGTGATTGAGAGCTTGAGCTTGTTGGACAGCTTTCAAGGCAGCGTTTTCCGTGAAGGTGCTCCCCGTCTCTGCGACATGTACAGCAGATGCAAAATCTTTTAACGAACGGCATTCGATGCAAAATGGCTCAAGCAAGGCAGCGAGCTCCTGCTGTTTGCCCACATTCGTTGTGCCAAGAACAAGAATCATTGAGGAGAGGCGATTCATTGGGGTTCATGCCGCACGAGGGAAAGACTTTTCCCCGTAAAAGTTTTAGCGTCGCCCTAAGGGGTTTCGGGGTACATCAATCGGTCGAGGGTCGACGTCCAGAAGAATACCATCGATTCGCTTGGGAAGAATAGTTCCGCCTGCAAGTTTAGCGGGATCAGGACCCAGGCCATTCTTTATTCGAATAATCTCTGGGTGAGGTTGCTGGGAGCCGTCTTGCTGTTCAATCGTAAGTTGAGAAAGACTTCCTACACAGACGACACTTGATTCGCGATCATGAAACTCCCAAGCCTGCCAGCCCTGTCTCCTTAATGCTTCTGTCAATCGGTGCGCATTTTCAGCAGCCTGAATCAATCGACTTTCTGCACCATCATCTTGTGAAGCATCCATTGTGCCTTGATCGAAACCTCCAGCTCCAGTGAATGTAGCCACACGAATGCTGTAGCGGCTCTGGCAATCGAGCAAGCTATAGTTAACATCGGCATTCATTTCGATTACAAAAGAATCAAGCTGAGGTCGATTGAAATATTCGGATGGCAAAAGAGGATTTGGAATCATGAAAGCCATTCTCATGGGAGCTGTTGATGCTTTGTCGAGGCCGAGCATACGACGAAAGTCTGAGAATGCACGGCTTTTCCCTTTGTCGCCCGTGAGCGACTGAGGACGAAAGCTTTTGATTTTGGAAAGAGTTTTCTGTGCCCTTGAGTCATCACAGGAGGCAAAGTCTCCAACCATTACAGCTACTTCAAGAATTTGTGTTGAGTTGGCATACTTCATTTTTTTTGGTGACCCGTCAGGGTTAAGGCCAAGTCCCCGTTGCTCACCTGTAAAGTCAAATGCTTTTTCGTGCGTGTATGCTGTAAGGGCGTAATCAGACCGTAGCTCTTGCACTAGACGACGTGCATCATCTCGTGCTCCGTCACCACGGAAGGTCGTTGCGAGAACAAGCCAGGGACCACTGCGATCAGAGAGAGGGTACATTGCTCGAGGGTCGGTCTTTGCTTGAGGGAACCAACTTGTTGGCAGCCATCCACTCTGTGCAGATGCAAATGTGGGACAGACAAGAAAAGCCATCGCAAGAAAAATCACTTGCGAAAGAGCCATACGAGAAAAATTGGAATGCAACACGATAATGATGAAAGCAGGGCAGAATGTACTGGTTTAACGAGGGAATTTAGCAACGAACAAAAACGGTGACGAGAGGAGTTTTATCTCTGAAGAACTGGTAAAGGAGTTCAAGTAGACAACTTAGGTAGACTGATGGTGAAATACGTGTTTTATGCATCCAGAAAGTAGTTTGAAACAAAAGTAAGCGGTAATTCCATGCGTGAAGAGAAAGATTCGAAGCCCCGGTCACTTATGCTGCAGTCGTTACCGGTGTGTTTATTTGTGGGATGGGTGTTGCTCATGGTGCTGCCGCCGTTTGCTTTGGGGATGCTCCGTAGTTCGTGGTTAGAAGATCTCGACAGTCCAAATGTTCAGGCTGAATGGAATGAGTTTCGTGATGATATGAAAAAACAGTCAGACCGAAGTGGGCCTGTGCAACATAAAATCCCAAAGAGTTCGGAGCCACCCCTACGAGTGTGGCTCCGTGATTATTTCTGGTTAGCGGTTGCCGCGTGGGGGATCCTTGGTTCAGCGCTTTACGGATTTTTCAGTCTTGCTGTAGTTGGCGTCACAAGCGCGGCAGTCTTACCAACTGCATATCCCTCTGTCCGAGAATAAAGTGAGCAGTCATAGCCATGTGAATAAATAAGTTATGCACCATGGAATGTACAAACAGCGAAAGCTACAGATACGGGCTATGCAGTAGCTAATGTTCGAGCAATGGTCATGCTTTATCCCGACGGACAGCATTTTTACAACGGTCCCATTCCGAAATACTACTGTTTGGAGCGAACATGCTCTTTGTCTGCTTCAGGCATGTTCCGTTGGTGTGAAAACTGCTGACCGCATATTATGAGAATGCATATCCCGGCATGTCTCTGGTTCTTGTACAGATCTCTTATCACTGGAACGAACGATTTCTCCTACCGATTCTCAAGCGAATCGGCAAATCCGCATAATAATGCGATGAACGATAGGTCGTGAAGCCGGAGGACTTTGAAAAGACGAACCACTTGTCGCGTCTTGATTATTTTTTCCGCTAGACGTTTTATCAAAAATGCCAACCCGTTGAAGCAAAGTAATTCCTCTTGGGAATAAGGCTAGGCACGTCAATGCACTGGTAAAAAGAGTTTTTTATTCGCAGTCACAATCTTGCCGTGTACCCTTTGTTTAAGATTCATTACGTGTTCGGTGCGTTAGTTGACCCTAGCGGCCGAACAAGTCGTCCGGCACAGTATCTCGAGCGGTTCGACCAACATCATCAAGCGTTCGGCGCTGACCGACTGTATGCCACGGAGTGATGTCTGCCAGTTCAGGCATCATTTCGAGAATCTGGCCAATTAATTGCGACACAAGTTGGCTACCCGCACTGTCTCCTACTTGCTCACGAATAGCAGCCGCTGTTTTCATTAATTTTACCATCCTTGAACGTACTAAAACGGGACCAGAAAGCTGGTCTGCACTATCTTCTAAGAGCTCAGCAAGGGGTACATCGAGAACGTGCTGCCACCGTAGTAGATCTGAAATCCGCAGGTCACTGTCTGGCTTCTCTTGCTTACGAATAAGAGCCATTTCTACGCCAAGGCGGCGGGCTACATTTCGCAAAGTAACTCCCTGTCGCTGGCGTACATCAGAGATTTTGTGGAATGGTCTTCGAGAAGACTGCTTCTTGTTTATAGACAATCTACGACGGTTACGATCCCTTAGCTTGGAGGAGTCCTCGATGGTCGCTTGCTCAGAATCAGCTTCTGCTCGAGCAACGTCTGAATAGGGAGCATCCACCACGGCTAATGGATCGGGGTGGCCGGAGTCTTGTTCGTCGAATTCTTCCTGACTTTCGAGCCGGTAAGGAACAGTAGCCATCGCATTCTCCTTCTCGTAAGTAAATCCAGAAATCTTTACAACGAGATTATTCTGGGTGGAAGGACGACTCTTCTCTTCTAGTCCACTCACGAAGGAAACTAAGACCAATAGATGGAAACACCTAAAGGTCATTGTGAGCGAAAGAAAGATTGTGCCGTTTTGCTCACCAGATCGGACTGTGCCTTGCCCGCACGTCCGGCTGGTAAGATAATACCGCCCGTTTCGCCAAAAGAAAAGACCTGAAGGCAAAACATTGCCCCAATTGATTAGTTTTGGCAAAACTTAATCGATCATCACCGTTGTTTCCTGTATTACGTAGAGGTGGTGAGAAACGTTCGGTCGAAAACAAATATTTATATAGTGCGGCTTTTTCCTCGATTTTCAAATTAAGGAAATAGAGACAATTTGATCATGTGATTGTGTATTTTTTACATTCTCGTCTGAAAATCATCATGGAGTAGGGTATGTCTGTAATTCGGAAGCAGAGAGACTCACTGGCAGAGTCCTATGTGTCGACACTGTTCCAGTTCGATGAGATCGTAGTCAGAGGGCCTGATGCTATTCAGTTCATCAATAATTTTACAACTGCGGATATTCACGGCTTACAAGAGCATCAGGGGTGCGATGGTTTCTTTTGTGACGCTCGAGGTTGGGTTCTTGAGATGGCTGTTCTGTTGCGAAGTGATGATGGTCTACTGATTCGTGTTGCAAGGGGCCGCGGTCATGGGCTAGCTGCCCATCTTGATCGCTACCATATCCGAGAAGAACTCACTATTTTCCAAACTCAGGAAGAACTTCATTCAGTGCTAGTGTCTGGCAGTCAAATGAAAATATGGCTAGAGGAATATTTCGATATATCAGTTCCTGCAAATCGGTACCAGCAACTGCAAACACTAGATGGTGATAATCCTTTTTCAACACGATTGGCTTCAGCAAAATTAATGCCAGTCGATTGGGTTTCTTCTGATTGTTTTTTAATCACAGTACCGGGTGAGCGCAAAGATATTTTGCAATCTTCTCTTTTAGCTATTGGACTTCAAAATACGACTAATGAAATGATTACCTACTCGCGACTTCAGCAGGGGTGGCCTTCGGCAAATGACATACCAGAGAAAACATTACCCCAAGAAGTAGGTCTCAATGATCGGGCAATCAGCCTCACGAAAGGATGCTATCTGGGTCAGGAAACGGTTGCCCGACTTGATGCACTTGGGCACGTGAATAGAAGACTCGTAGTACTCGCAGTTGAAGAGGGTGAGTCGACGGTAGTCGGTGATAACGTGGCAAGCAACAACGAGGTGGTCTCTCAGATTACATCAGTAGGTTACTTCGGCAAACAAGAGGCAACACTGGCGATGGCAATTATCCCACTCAAGTCAATGCAGCAAGAGGTGAATCTTACTGTAGCCGGTAAAGTTGCAAAGGTAGTCTCTACGGTCCTTCTCGACACCCTGACAACATAAGGTCACATGAATAAAGATCGAATGAGAAAACTTGAAGGAGATCAACTTCTCGAGTCAGAGCGTTTCCGTGTTGTGAGGCTCTTAGAGAAATGCCGTGATGGAATGACGCGATCAAAAGATATTATTGAACACCCTGGGAGTGTGGCCATCGTGCCATTTGTCGATGACGATCAAGTTTGTCTTATAAACGTATTTCGCCCAGCAGTTGGACGGGCCTTGATTGAAATCCCCGCCGGTACCCTTGATCGTGTTGAATCATTACAGGCTGCGGCGCATCGGGAGCTTCGTGAGGAGACAGGCTATCAGGCGGCCGTTCTAGAAAGCCTTGGTGAACTCTGGATGTCACCAGGTATTTTGCATGAAAAAATGCATCTCTTTGTGGCAAAGGGGTTGCAGGGCGGAAGTCAATCGCTTGAGCCCAATGAGTGTATTGAGCCACGGGTCGTGCGATGGAGTGAAGCAGTAGCGATGTGTCACAACGGCTTGATTGAGGATGCAAAGACGATAGCAGCGATATTTCTTGCTGATCGTTGGCTACGATCCTGAGGGCTCGTTTGTCAGTACGCTTTTTGGTGACCGTCGGTCGAGTAAAAAAAGAACTCCACCAAGAAGCCCGGTCACGATTGTTGCAAAAAACCAAAGTAGGCCTATAGCGACAGCTTTTTCCTCAGCAACTCCCCAACGACCCAAGAGGAAAACCATCCCTCCCTCACGAATGCCAACACCGTTAATGCTAATCGGCAGGACGATTGCCAGAGCAATTAACGGAACGACGGAAAACCAGGTAATCCATTCGAGCGTCACACCAATCCCGCGAGCCATCAGTGCGACCGAAACTGACGCACCTACTTGTACGATAAGACTCCAAGCCACAGCTTTTCCCATAAGGCTTGGGCGTACCTGATACGGAAGAAGTTGTGCAAGAAATTGACGAAGGCGATGAGTTGTTGGTAGCAGATCAAGAAAGCGATCTAGATTGCCAATAGTCAATCGGAAACAAAGGAGTACGCAGACGAGCAGGAGCGAGGCTACAGCAACTGTAGATGGTAACGAAAGGTTGAGCCTAAGTGACAGTAGTGCAGATCCAGCCAATATTCCGAGTGCAGAGACTCCTGCGAGACGATCGGCAAGTATTGTACATCCCGCAAGAAGACGCCCAGGGTTTGTATTGGAGAGCCTGTACGCCTTTACAACATCACCACCAATCGAAGATGGCAGACAAAGATTAAAAAAGACACCTTCAAAAAAACGCCATATAAAAAAACTAGTGGAATGAATAAAGCCAATAGGTCGTGCAAGTGCTGACCAGCGGATACCAGCAACGACTTGAATTGCAATAGCAACTGCTTGGCCAGCGGCAAACCATTGCCATTGAAGAGAACCTAAGAGACGGACGAGTGATTCCCATTCAACACGTTGTAGAACGAATCCTATCAGAGCAACTGTCGCGAGGATACGAAAAGTCAGGCTCAGCCACGTCTTTCGACTACCTTTGTTTTTCGAATGATTGAGAGAATCATTCACTTTATGGGTCAACGAGGAGCTATGTTTTACAGTCGTCGACATCATAACCAAAAATTGAAGGTTTTAAGTGAGCAAGTGCCGTATTAAAGTGAAGTAAGCTCAACGCGAAGCTTTAGCACAGAATGGTAGTACTTTATATGAGTGCTGATGTCGAGTCGATTTGAAAAGTTGCTATCAGTCAGTCGCTGTTTTGGGAACAAAACTCATGGTGTGGGAATTCTTTTATGGGGGTTATTCTGGTAGCACTCTAGATAATTTGATATTCACTTTTTTTATTTTTACCTTTGCTGCCAATCTTGGCAGTTTTCTGAACGTTCTTGTCTACCGTATTCCACTCGGAAAATCTGTTGTATTTGGTAGTTCATGCTGTCCGCGTTGTAAACAAATAATTCGGTTCCATGACAACGTCCCTATTTTGGGTTGGTTTTTTTTACAGGGGCGATGTCGTGATTGTTTCGTACCGATACCTATTCGGTACCCCGGCGTAGAAGGATTTACAGCAATCGTGCTTGGTTCAGTTGCTACATGTGAGTTGCTTTCGGGCGGCGCGAATTTTCCTCTGGGTAATAATATCGCCACTCATTTTTTATGGCGAGGTACTGATGGTTTAATGCTGCAGCCGAATGTTCGACTCTTTCTGCTCTGTGGGCTCCATGTGTGGTGTCTTGCTATCTTGATAACGTGGGCACTTATTGAATGGGATCGAAAGCAAGTTCCGATTTGTTGGTGGGCAGTGCCATTGCTTAGTCTACTCTGCTTAATTGGATGTTTTCCATGGTTGCAGCCGCTAGAGTTGGGACCAAATTTAAAGAAGATGATCTTTGCTGAAGGAATTTCATGGAATTATTGGAAGACCTCTGGCTTGGTCAGTCTATGTGGTCTCGTTGTTGGGTGGTGTGTCGGTCTGACTTTAAAGAGCCTTGGTAAGACTGGGACATATGGGCCTCAAGGGCTTGCATTGGTCGGAACGCTCTGTGGCTGGTCGGCGGTAGGTAGCGTAAGTTGTTTGTGGGTAATCATTGCAAGTATGCGGCACGCGTTGGCCAGGTTCTTATCCATCGGTGAAATCAGAATAAGGAATGGCGCATTGCCATTTTTATTACTGATAGATTTGGTGATAGCAACAGCGATATTTATAGTCTGCTGGCAATGGATTGATCGTTACTTTGAAAGCATGACAAGATTTCTTCTGCGGTAGGGGATGCAATAGTTTGGGGCGCTATATTTTTTTAAGCGCACCGTGCATGAGAACAAAACTTCGTGTTCTATTTGCACCCTCGAACCGTACGACACCAATGGCCCTGTGTCCTGTGCCACTAATTTTTTCAAGGACACCCTCGCCATATTCCTCATGGGACACCCGTTCTCCAACATTAAAATTGATGTCTGGTTTTTTTCTTTGGTTTAGTTTGTTCGCTGTTTGAATTGCAGGAGATTGATGCAAGGCAGGTGATTTCTGTTCCACTGTTTTTTTTGTGTGTTTTCTGTCGGAATCCACTTCCTGAATAAAGTCAGATTCAATTTCGAGAACGAGCCCATCGGATCGTATTTTCTGGTGAGTTGTGTCTGGATAGGTCGACTCGTCCAACTGACTTTCGGACGCAGTCACTTCTTCTTTAGAAAAGTAGTCAGCGAACGCTTCAGTTGAAAATCCTTCATCCTGGTTATGTTCGTAAGAGGGTGCCTCGCTCAGTGCTGGCGCTTCTGGTCCAGATAGATACGATTCTTTTCCCATCATCTCGGTAAGGAAAACACTTGGTGCTGATATTCTTCTATTACCACGGTAGTCGCGAATTCTTGACGCACTCACATGAACTTCCTGTTGTCCACGCGTAATCCCAACAAATACAAGCCGCCGTTCTTCCTCAAGTTGATCGTTATCATCAAGACTTCTTTCATGAGGAAGAATCCCATCTTCAAGAGCGATCATGTAAACAACTGGAAACTCGAGGCCTTTACATGCATGAAAGGTCATGAGCGCAACCTGATTCCCGGCTGGATCCCAGATGTCGGTGTCCGCTACGAGGGCGGTCTGTTCAAGAAATTGGCTGAGTGGATCATCATCAGGCACTACAGCCTCAAATGATTCGTCAACCTGCCTTGCAGCTGTGACAAGTTCTTCCACGTTAGCAAGTCGCTCATCTCCTTCTTCATCTTTTTCAGCAGCTAGTAAATCACGGTACCCAGTTTTTTCGAGAATTGCCTCCACAAGTGGCGCTACAGCACCATTTGACTGCTGTTGTACCTGCTGTATCCCTCGGAAGAGCACGCCGAATTTTTCATACGCTTGAACAGCCCGACGAGTGAGTGCGGGTACGTTTGCGGCATAACCAGCAGCATCCAGACGAGACATATGTTGTTGTTCTGCCCACGCAGCTAGACGATCCAAAGACTGTTTCCCAATACCTCGCGGTGGCACATTTACAATTCTCAGGAAGGCCTCGTCATCACGCGGGTTTTTGAGAAGTCTAAGCCAGGCTACGATATCTCGTACTTCCCGTCTTTTGAAGAATTCTAGGCCGCGCACGAGTTGATACGGAACATTACGATTTCGTAACGCAACTTCGAGGGAACGTGAAAGTGCATTTGTTCGAAAAAGAATACAGAAATCATTAGGTTGATGTTTTTTGGTATTGATAGCCTCAGCAATCTCAGTTGCGATACGCTCGGCTTCGTCATGGCTTGTACTATCAAGGAAAATCCGAATGGGTTCTCCGTCAATAGCATCGGTTTTGAGTTGCTTTTGTTTTCGACGGCTGTTGTTTGCAATTACTCGATCAGCAGTACCAAGAATGTTGGCAGTACTTCGATAGTTTTGCTCCAGCGTGACAACACGAGCATCCGTGTAGTCGCGCTCGAATTCGAGTATATTTCGAATACTTGCACCGCGCCATCCATAAATGGCTTGATCAGGATCGCCAGTGACGGCGAGGTGTTGGTGATCGAGTGAAAGACCCCGAAGAATACAGTACTGGACGGCATTCGTATCCTGGTACTCATCTACCAAGATCCAACGATGGCGGGCATCGAGTTGGCGTCGTAGATCTGGATTGTCCAGCAATAACCTTGCGGTGTGCACCAACAAATCATCAAAGTCGACTGAATTTGAATCGAGGAGCATTTCTTGGTAAATCGGCCAGACCTTGACGACAATATCATCAGCTGGACGACCCCAACGAGGTTGAAATTCTTCTGGCGTAACAAGATCGTTTTTTGCTCGGCTAATCGTACCGGATAATTTGCCTATTGGAGTATGTTTAAGCGAGAGTCCTAGTTTTTTCGCTGCCCGCTTAAGCACGGCGTGTGAATCATCGGGATCAAGAATGGAGTAGTCACTCGTTAGACCACAGAGACGGGCATGTTTTCTCAATAGACGGGCCGCAAAGCGATGAAATGTTCCCATTTCAATCGGTTGTGGACCAACCAAGTCGGTAACCCTTTTTCGCATTTCATCAGCTGCTTTATTCGTGAATGTCAAAGCAACAATCTGGTGCGCAGGTATGCCTTGTGTAATGAGATGGGCCACTCGATGAGTAACGACACGGGTCTTCCCGCTACCTGGGCCCGCTAGGACAAGAAGTGGCCCGTGCACATGCATTGCGGCTTCTTGTTGGCTCGGATTGAGAGAATCAAGCGAAAATTGCGGTTTGCTTGGCATCGCTACCCGTGGAAAAAAGGCTTTGGTAGGAATTTCAAGCCCGCCGGCGTGAAGAAACAGACTTCACAACACTGGGGCAGTAGTCGAAACAGATTTATTTTGAGTATATTCAGTAGACTGACAGATTGCTGGAAAGATAAAATCTTTCTACATCACATCGGTGCGTTAGAATGTAGGCTAACGTTGTAAACTTAAAATAGACGTTCGGGCAAAAATTTGTCAGGCCCGAGTCACAAAAAACTTAACTGCACGGGAAGGACCCCATGCCACGCATTCCATATAAAAGTTTAACCCAATCAGACGAACTCTCTGAGAAGTTAGAGATGAGTACTGCTGAAATTGGACTATCTGTTCGAACGACAAATTGTCTTGAGGAGAAAGGCATTTTTACAGTGCACGATCTTCTTAACTGCACTCGGTCGGATTTGTTGAGTATTTCCAATTTTGGTGAGAAGACTCTTGAAGAAGTCTATAAGGCTCTTGAGAAAATTGGTTTTTTCCGGAAACAACAGGCGGGTGATGATATCGTTGTGACTCGAAGTAGGGTAGTGTCGAACACGCTTTGAAGAGTTATTTCTCAGCAGAAATGTTGGGGCGGTTTATGAGACCCGGTCTGACTCCTACCACGTATGGAGGATTGTGATGATCGTCCTACGTAATCAGCGGAAGCGGAGAGTCCTCGCTTGTTCGAGTCGACCTCTGGGCTGCCCGGAGAATTATTTGTGAGGCTGCCTACATTCTTCAGTAAGAAACGTGGAAATCGTCGTACCGGTCTCCCTGTCTGGGGGTCACTGGGTGAAGGAATTTATCACACAGTTTTGCTGATGGCGGGACTTATAATTGGTGTGTTAATGCTTGCTGGAGTCGCGGTTCCTGAATGGAGAATTAATAACCAGTTCATAGAAGTAGATGGTCGGCTTATTGGAAAGGGCTTGGCACGCCATACGCTTCGAGATGTATTCGGAGGAGCAAAGTATTCATGGCGACCGGCGTTATTAGTTCAGTACGAAGTTGAAGGAGAGAATGTCGAGTCATGGAATACAGTTCATTCTTCCGAAACAAGTGAAACCAGGGCATTTGCACTTCATGAGTTAGACGACTGGGAGCTTGGTGGTCAACTGCGTTGCTGGTACGACCCGGCTGACATCAAAACAGTTGTGCTCAAGCAAGGTTATAGTTGGTGGCTTTGGCTCTTAGCGCTTTTGCTGCCAGGAGCCCTTGTTGCTTTTGGCATAACGGGATTGCTTCAATCATTACAATCGTGGGGCCGTTCGGAGGAGCGTCAGGCTGTTCAGTTTGGCCGAATTTTCGAAACGTTAGGCAGCCCACCTCCAGAAACGGTAGGTTTTCCAACAATTCCTGCCTGTGACAATCTGGTCAATTCTCCAGGTACAATGCTTCGGTTTCGTTTGCCAACAGAGAGCCCCGAGGCATGGTCTTTGATAGGAACTGGACTGTTCTCGGGGCTTTGGAATGTCGTTGTTATTCTGCTGGCAGTGAATGTCGGGTTTGATATAGCAGGAGGTCGGGCAAACTTATGGCTTCTGGGGCTTCTTGCCCCTTTTACGATTGTTGGTTTGGCTTCAGTAGCACTTTTTTTTAGACAGCTTTTTCTCATTACCGCCATTGGCCCAACCCACGTCGAAATTTCAGGCCATCCCTTACACCCTGGAAATCAATACCAGGTTCTTTTGTCACAGGCAGGCTCAGTTTCATTTCGTAAGTTGGAACTTTTTCTTGAATTGGAAGAGCAGGCGACGTTTCGTCAAGGTACCGACGTCAGAACAGAACGGCAGGTTGTATGGCAGTCACTCATTCGTCGCTGGAACAATGTTGAGCCACTGCCAGGCACGCCGTTCGAAGCAGAAGTGCAATTGCAGTTACCAAGTAAGGCCATGCATTCTTTTTCCACAACTCATAATACAGTGAGCTGGCGACTAGTCTTGCGTGGCGTGCCAGAGCGTTGGCCAGCACTCGTAAGAGTTTTTCCAGTAGTGGTATTCCCAGCTGAGAGTGTCTCAACCTATGGGGGGAAACTATAGTCCTGACACGGACGTAAGAAAAAACGTAATGATGACAGAATCAAAACGAATGGACCAGAACACGTTAGGTTCGTATCGCATTCAGCCGAATCCCCGGATTAGTGTCACGTTCAATCGTGAAAATATTCAATACAGTGGGGGAGATCAGCTTCGATCGCACTACATTGTAGAAGGTATAGAGTCGCAGAGTATTTCTGCTGTCGAGCGATCAGTTGTCTGGTACACGGAGGGAAAAGGTGAAGAAGATCTAGGCGTTGTTTTCTTTGAACGAATTCAGCTGGATCGGCGAAGAGATGGTACTCAAACATCGTCAACATCATTGATTGCAGATCATTTGACAGGGGCTCTTGCAACAGACCTCCCTCATAGTCCCTTATCATACGAGGGAATTATTGTGAAAATTAGATGGTGTGTTCGTATTCGCATTTTTTTTCGGAGTGGCCGAGACTTTGTCTCTGAGCATATTTTTTTCCTAGGAAGTGTTCCGGTAGTTCGACTTCCAGCTAAAATCGAGAAATAAATGAGCACGTTAGTATTCCAGAATCCATTTTCCACACGTTTTGTACAGCCTGGTGCAATACCCTGGTTCGCGACAGACACCTCCGCTGGTTCTCTGCTTTTTAGGCTTTACGAAGTAGGCAATCGTGCCATTATTTGTGGACCACATGGCAGCGGTAAATCGACAATACTCAGTCATCTTGCTTCTGTCGCTCAAAGACAAGGACTCAAAGTTCATTGTCTTCGGATTTGTTCTTGGCTTGATGTAATACGCGTTATGAGAGTATTTGCCACAATTGATCCGAAGCAAAGCGTTGTTTCTGTAGATAGTTGGGAGCTTCTTGGTTTTTTTGGGTGGTTTCTGTGTCAGCTTGCAGACTTCCGTAGTATTTGTGTGGTTGTGACTGTCCACGAGAGACCGCGGTGGAATAACTGGCCTGTGCTTCTTCATACGAAAGCGAATGACAAAACATTTCGCCGGCTAGTTCACGAACTCATGACACAACACGCTGGATCTGAGACCACCGAATTTAGCGGGGCAATGCTCAACGATATTTTTCAGCGGCATTCCGGTAATTTAAGGGAAGCTTTTTTTGAACTTTATGACCACTATGAACGACATTCCCGGATAATACGCTCCGCGAAATAGAGCCTGCAAGATACCGCGATAGAAGTTAAGGAGAGGTAAAGCTGTCTGTTTGTATCGATAAAAACGGCCGTATCAAATATGCCATGGCAGATGAGAAAATTTAGCAAACAAAACGATATTTTTATGGAGCGGAGGTTCACGATCGCAACCTAGGGTAAGAGTGGTGACAGGATTAAAAGGTTATTTGTCCAGCCTGTCACATTAGTCCTAAGGAGAGTGTGATGCGTTTGCCGCGTGTTTTGATAATAGTGTTTTTCTTCACTGGAATAGTTTTTGGTGACCAAACTTCTGTTCGGGCACAATGTTGCCTTTCCGGACTTTTTTCAGGTTGTGGTTGCTTCAAGACGGCCGTTCCAGCCTATGCTGTTGCACCAGTTCCAGCACCTCCTCCAGTCATGCCTATCGTAGCACCAGCTGTCGTGGCTGCACCTGCACCCCCCCCTCAGCCGGTTATGGTTCCTACGCAACAAGTTAGTTACGTTCCAGAAACGACGTACCAGACTCAGTATCAATGCGTACCTGTAACCTGTTACCGACCTTCATGTGAGATTGATCCGTGCACAGGTTGTCCAGTTGAATGCATGGAGCAAGTGACAAACTATGTTCAAAAAGCCGTAAGTGTTCCAGTCACTCAATATCGGGCTGTTTACACTACGAAATACGTTCAAGTACAGCCGGGCGCAGGTGCAACAGCTGCCGTGGGAACTGTTCCAGGCCCTACGGGTGTGGCTGCAAGTCCCTTCGCAACTCCGTCTCAAACAACTCCACAAGCTTGGGGTGCTTCCGGATCGGCAGCGTCGCCATCAGTGCCAACCCAGCAACCAGTTTTACCACCAGCGGCTCCGAATAGTACGTACCAGCAACAAATAGTTCCACAGAGCGGAAACTATGCACCCACGCAACAAAATCCTGTTCAGCCGCAACCAACGAGTCCGCCGGCATTAACTCCGGCACCCTCACTGAAGCCAATTCCAGAGTTGTCTCGAGACGCTAGTGCTTCACAGTCATCCAATTTTGGCGCAACCGTTCCTGCTCATCCAAATACATCAGGGAATTATGGTCCTTCTAGCAACGGCTACGGCCAACCAACCCAGCGGCAACAAAGCAATCCTCAGACAATCGTTCCGTCACCATCATTGCGGCCAATTCCGCCAGCGACAAACAGTTCGACGAGTAACATTCGAAATTCATATGGCACTCCATTGAGGGGTAATAGTGATATGCCGGTACTCCCAGGTAATGGGCCAACAACATCTACCAGAGCATTTCCAAAACTTCTAGAGCCGACTGGCCATACGACGTCATGGAAGCCAGCAAGCCAAAAAATGGAATTCCAGCCGCGGAATGTGCAAAATCAAAATTCTTGGCAACCAGCATTCACGAAAGTACCTTCCGGCGCGTATGCTCAGGGTTGGCAGTCGACGTATCCGACTGCAGCCCTTCCCAAAACCGCTCAGTAGTCTCAATCGTGACAAATGCCGAGATTGCGTCAATCTTTGACCATGTGGCCGATCTTCTGGAGTATCAGGGAAGTAACGTCTTCCGCGTCCGGGCCTACAGGAATGCAGCCCGATTAGTCCAGGGAATAGTTGAGCCGCTTACATCAATCCGAGATGCGAGTGATCGCTCTTTTCTAGAGCTTGATGGTATCGGTAAAGATCTTGCTCAAAAACTGGAAACGTTGTTAGACAGCGGCCAGTTGCCAATGCTCAAACAGTTGGAAGAAGAGGTTCCCAAGGTCGTTTTTGATCTTATGCGTGTACCAGGTCTTGGCCCAAAAAAAGTGAAACTGTTAATGGCAGCACTCGAACTTGAGTCACTGAAAGATTTAGAAGTAGCCTGCCAGGAGGGTCAAGTCAGTCTTCTCAAAGGGTTTGGGAAGAAGACTGAGCAATCAATCCTCTCCAATATTGCCTTTGCCCAGAATCCAGACAACTCAAGACTACTTTGGGATGAGGCAGATCAGATTGTTTCTCTTTTGATTCAATGGATGAAAGAGTGTGCGTCAGTTCAACGAATTGAGGCAGCAGGAAGTTGGCGGCGGGGCAAAGAGACTGTCGGAGATATAGACCTTCTTGTTGAGAGTTGCCAAGCTAAAGAGGTAATGGATCACTTCCTTGCGTGGGAACATACAGATCATGCAATTGTACGAGGAGACAGCAAAACAAGTATTCGGGGACCGCACGGAATTCAGGTCGATATGCGTGTCGTTCAGAAGAAATCATTTGGTGCTGCATGGCAGTATTTCACAGGATCAAAGGAACACAATGTCCGGTTACGGAGCCGAGCTAAAAAATTGGGACTTTCTCTTAATGAGTACGGTGTAACTGAACTGAATAAGACTGATGGAAAGATACTTGCAGGAAAAAGTGAGAAAGATATCTATGAAGCTGTAGGCCTCGAATGGATTTCTCCCGAAATGCGAGAAGATCGTGGTGAATTAGAATTAGCTGAAAACGGTGAGCTTCCAAAACTGATTACACTGACAGATATCTGTGGTGATCTTCATATGCATACCACTGCAACAGATGGTGAGGCGACGCTGACGGAAATGGCAGCCGCAGCTGTTGATCGAGGATTGATGTATATCGCTATCACGGACCATAGTAAAAGAGTGACAATGGCTCGAGGTCTTGATGCAAAAAGACTCTATAAGCAGTGGGAAGAAATCGATCAATTAAATGAATCTCTGGCAAGAGATGGATCACCATCGCTCGTTGTTCTGAGAGGAATCGAAGTTGATATTCTGGAGAAAGGGGGGCTTGATCTGCCAGAAGATGTACTTGCGCATGCTGATTGGGTTGTAGCGAGCCTGCACTATGGTCAGCAGCAGTCACAGGAACAAATTACAGGTCGTCTTCTGGATGCAATTTGTCACCCATATGTCAACTGCATTGGCCATCCAACTGGTCGTCTAATTAATCGACGTCCGGCTTACAAAGTCGATTTACAACGTATTATCGACGCAGCGGCAGAACATACAACATGCCTCGAGATCAATGCGAACCCATGGCGTCTGGACCTTGATGACCGTCTTTCTGCTGCAGCAAAAGAGGCAGGAGTAAAGCTCGCCATATCAACAGATGCCCATACAACTACGGGACTCGATGTGATGCGATGTGGAATCCTTCAGGCAAGAAGGGCTGGTCTAGAAGCGGGAGATGTAGTCAACACCCTGTCGCTCCCATTGCTCAAAGAAACATTAAAAAAACGTAACGAGACGCCACGAAGACGTCTTTGAAACTCGAATGAAAATGAGTGGGTCATTGTGCGTCCTGAACACAGCGAAAGCCTATGTGATTACACCCACTCGATATTTCACCTTTGCCTCGAGTTCCGAGAATATAACGTGAGCAGTATTGATCGGTGCAAAGGAAGGAGCCACCTCGCTGGATGCGTTTTTCCACCCCTGGTTCCTGAGGGTCAAAGCTGGTATCTGGTCCAGTCGGATTGACTGTAGAGGACTCACCAGTTTCCTGTTTCTGATAGGTATCTGGACGATACCAGTCAGCACACCACTCCCAAACATTACCGGATACGTCATGCAAACCATATTCGTTTGGAGGATACTGACGAACCGGTGCGATGCCAGCAAAGCCATCC
>WLWG01000684.1_pt1 | contig 33946 bp, 24 predicted proteins | sample 6712871 | NCBI WGS metagenome assembly WLWG01 (sample SAMN12718693, study PRJNA515312) | sponge metagenome | isolation source: marine sponge | host: Mycale hentscheli | place: New Zealand: South Island, Marlborough, Capsize Point | collected 2003-05-01
CGTCGAATAATTTAAACAGTTGAGTGTTAGCCAGACAGTTTAAGGCTACTCCACCACCGTACACCAGATTGTTACTACCAGTAAGTCGCTTGGCGTATTCGCAGTATCTGAATATTCTTTGCTCTGCTTGCATCTGTGCGGCACGAGCTATAACCATGTCGTCAACCCCAGGAAAACTCTCTGGGTCTAGACCTTTGTGGACATTGGTTTTCATTTTAAGCGCAAGTTTGCCTGATATCCAGGGCTTTTTAAGGAAGTATTCAGTGCTCATCTGGTCACTTACTTGACGAGCTAAGTCCTCGTCGCCATATGCCGCCATGCCCATGAGTATGTACTCGTCCTCCATGGGCTTGAGTCCTACACGGTGTGTGACTGCTGAGTAAAACAGACCCAGGCTATTGGGGAACTTGATGCTGTGAAGCTTCTTCATCTTGCCGTTGCGCCAGTGCCATATTGTAGCACTATCAAACTCGCCTATGGCATCAATGTTTACCACACATGCTTCTGCCATGCCTGACGTCATTACACCAGCACTGGCGTGACTGTGATGGTGTCCTACTTCCTTGATGGGTATGCCTGCTAGCTCTGGGTAGAAGTTTTTAATCCACCATTTGGCACTGGGCTCACGCAAGCCACGCCATTCGCCACTTACAATGTTTCTGAGTCTTTTGAGCCAAGTACGCTCATGCAGAACTATTACGTCAGGGTTGCCGTGTTCTAATGCTTCAGTAATAATGTCAGAGTTAAGCCAGGGATCGTTCTTTTGTCTGCTGTATCTCTCTGTGTGGGCCGCGAATACAATGTCACTGTCATCCAGAACGGTTACAGCGGCATCATGGAAGCCCATGCTGATGCCCATTACTTTCATAGACTACCTATAGATAAATGGGTCGCGTTTTCTGAGTTCTTCTATGCGTTTTTGAAGACGCTCTTGTTCATCCTTACTAGGTGGCGGTGGCGCATCAGATGGAGGTCCATCTGGGGTAGGTGGAATTGGCTTATTATCTTTGTTATCGGTCATTATCGGCTCCTCGATGACTATAGATACTTATACCGCGCGAGCTATTCCACAACCAAGAACTGAACTGCCACGTAGCCATGATAGCCACAGTGATAGTAAACAATATCACACTGAGTATTGCGGCTGGTACAATAACAAACAATAATTGTGGCCAGGTAATGTCTTCAGGATAATATAGGCTGGGTATTGTTTTGGTCATAAAATTTTTCTCGTGCTATGTTTAAATTATTAACATATCTATCCACTAAATCATCTCTGAAATTATAATTTGGGGTCACTTGGTTCGCATAATTGCCCTGAGTGATAATGGGCATTAACTTACTAGCCAGAGCTTTGTGAAACTTTGGACTATAATGACCATTGGGGGCATATACCTCTGTATCCACCTCTTTGGCTAGATTTCTAAGAAAGACTAATTCCTGATAGTTTAGCTCAGCTTTGAGTACATCGTAATCTGTGTTTTCTGACAATAACTTATACTTCTCTTCCATCTGAGGTATTTCATCTTTGGATGCATGTTCACATAATCTCCCCAGATAATCTGAACGTCTATACTTATTTTTAATGAGATTGTGATATGCATCAAAATTATTAAATGGATTAATCCAGTGTAGCTCTATATCATTCTGAGCACAAAAGTTCTTGATATTGATGGCATTCATGAAAAAATTAATTAAGTCATGATAATCTGTGGAGTACTTTATAAAGTAATCCTGTATTTTTTGTACGTCGTCATTGCCCCTGTTGTATTGTGGTATAAAACATACATGTTCATTGTCGTTGCGATAATCTATAAATCTTGTGGGGGGTATGCTTCTTCTCACAGCGGCCGTAGTGCCCACGAAAGCCAGAATTCTATCATACTTTGATTTAAATCTTAATAGGTCTGTTACAGTTCGCCTATTAATGGCGTCCATGCTAGCACCAGCTCTGGCACTACAATAAACATCACAGTCTACCTGACTCTTTATTTCACCACTCACACTCAGAGCGTGTTTGACATGTTTGTGGTTAGGACCAGGACGAGGAGAGTTACCAAAACTCTGAGTTTTCATGTAACCATTTAGAGTTGATGGATCCCAAGTAGCCTCAGACCACTCAGTAAGTTCTGGGGGTATTTTGACATTACCTTCTGGTAAAGGGTTCATGATTTCGTAGTCTTTCCAACCAGGAAAACCGTCCAGAAACATGTCAGTGATCTCATCACCTTCCATGAAACTGTCACCATTGATGTAAATTAAGTTATTATGCATTGTCAACTGGGTAATGATGTACTCTGGGAGGCAAAAGCTCTGATCTCTCTCGCTTGCTATAGGTAAACTTTTCTGACTTAATATCTTCCACTGGCACGATGTCTATCTCACCGCCCCAGTCACCCTGACCAGCCCAATCATATTCAAAACTAAAGTCTATGGTACGATTGAGTACTTTTTCTTCCTCAATAAGCTCAATGAACTGGTCATGGTTACGTCCTTCCCAATCCCATTCTGTGGGCTTGGCTATTTTTCTAGCTCTGAAACTAGAATTTACTTCGTCTCTGCTATAGTCCTGTGCAAAGAAAGGCAGTCTGGGCATCTCAACCAACTCAGGTGGTGGCTGTTCAAACTTGTATGTAAAGTCTGCTTTCCATTTGCCTTCGGGAGTAATCTCAAACTCATGTGTAGCCCAGTATGGTCCAGCGTTTCTGTCACCATACTCAATCATGTCTAGCTCTTCGGAAAACTCTAGACGCAACTTAAATCCGCCACGAACTCTCCAGAGCATTCTAAGCAAAGGCCATATTTCATTTACTAAACTATCAGCAAAGGGTGATATGTTAGGCTTTATGATATCATAATCAAAGTTTTCGTATTCAATTTCGTTGCATACATCAGGATCAGTAAACTCTATATCCATATGGTTGTTGTCTATGTTTGGTCTGTGAGGTATAGTTATCCTTTGGCTTGTGACCAAATGACGTACAAAAATATAAAAGCTCTTCATTCTGACCAAGATATGAAACTTACTTAATTTAAAGTCATGCGTAATAACACCATCCAGATACTTGTGGTCTAACACACCAAACTTTCCTGGGTTTTGTCCTACCACACTGTTCATGCCCAAACCAAATCCAAATCCTGCGGCGATATTACTGAGGTTACATTCTCTGACACGCCACAAAAACGTCATAGTGTTGGCACAGTCGGAATATTCCTCAGTGGGGAATCCCATGATCCAGTTAGTAAATGCTTTGACGCCAGTGGTAGTACCGTCATTGAGATTCTGTTCCATCTCCTGTACAGTAACACCTTTGTCAATAGCATCCAACACAGGCTGACTACCTGACTCAATGCCATAGTTTAAAGCAACACAGCCTGCCTTGGCTAGGTCCTGATAGTATTCCAGATCCATCTTGCCGTTGCATCTGCCATATCCTGTCCAGTGTATGTCTAAACCTGCCGCTATAACACCCTTACAAAATGCTCTGAGCTCCTGCAGGTTACCGTTTACCAGACTGTCGATAAACCATATAACATTTGTGCCTTTGGTTTCATACAGTGTCTTGACTTCTGTGAGCGCGTCAACAGCCTGTCTCTGACGATAGTTCCAGAAGTGTGTCTCCTCACAGAAAGTACACTTAGCGGTACAGCCGCGTGAAAACTCACTACAAACTCCATTGGGTATCATGTATTCGTTAAAGTCGAAGTCATCATACTTGGGCATGGGGAAGTTACTTAAATCAAGTCTCTGTTTCAGAGACTGTGATAAAAATTGGCACTCCTCATGTGTGACACCGTTTTCTATTTCATCCAGAATATCCAGGAAGATATGCTCTCCTTCACCCCTGACTATGTAATCCCAGATGGGATCGTAATGCTGTAGGTCTTTGTGTGCGTCAGGTCCGCCCTGTAATATCTTTATGTTGGGCATACGTTCCTTAAGACGCTTGGCAAACCATTCTGTGGGCTGTTTGTTGCAATAGTAAACAGTAAAACCCACCACATCTGGTGCATATTCCACGATGTCATCTATAAAGGTCTCAAAGAAATCTTTTAAGAGATCATGTAGTCCACTGTCATAATAGTTCTCGTTAGTCCATTTCCATTCTCTGGTACCACACCAGGGATCAAAATCTAATATATCGTTATGCGCCGGATCTCTGCGATCTGGATGATGTATGTTTTTAATATCGTATTTTTCATGCAGGTAATTATATGCTTTGATGTTTAGATCTAAACATTTAATCTGATATCCTGATGCTTCTGCCACAGCGGCAAGTCTGGCTACATTAAAAGGTGGAAACTCAGGAGCCCATTCAGGTAACATGATCATCATGACTTTGGTGTTTTTGTCAGTGTTAATAAACTTTAGACTATCCAGATTTTTCTGAGCAGGTTTCACATAGGGCGCAATGGCGTTCATCATAGCGCCATGACGATCTAGTGCATCATACTCCTTGGTAATTTTGGGTGTAACCTGTTCTTCTCTATAGTCGTCTAAATCGCTCATTGGAACCTCTGATTATTGCTTTTTGACACCAACAGATCATGATTGTAATCAAGCACATCTTGCATGTCTGATATCATGTCTCTGAGTTCTGATTGTGGTAAATTACATAACCTCTGTATTTCCTTAGTTATCGATTTCAGACGTTCTTCCTCACTTATCACGGAGTCATATGATTCATTTATCCAATAACTAAATGTTCTGAAACCTATGTCTTGCAGGCACTTCAGTGTATTTGGCATATTTACCAGAACGAAAGGATGCTTCATGCGTATCGCGCGAAATGTTTTTTCTGTAAAGTACATATTCCATATATCGCCATAGCACATATTTCTTCTGTTGTAAAATTCTGTTTCAGTAATTACACTGAAAAATGTATCTTCAAAGTGTTGTAGGTTTATGAGAGTATAATTTTCGGCCATTCCAGAATCGTCGGTTTTGAGGTCTAATGTAATGGGCAACAAGTCAGGGTTCTCAGCAAAGGTGTTTTTGATATTGTCGTAAAACGGTTCCTTGCCAGGCAATATAATACTATCTAACTCCCTGTCCTCTTTGCCATGGATATGACAACTTACAATGCCCTGATCCAACAAACCAGCCTCATGTAGCATTGCTACGAGTACAAGTCTGTGTGGATGAGGCATTCTGTTGTACAACAGAAACTTTTTCTTATCCTGCCACTGAGTAGGCTCGGGTGGTGGAAAAATCATGGGCCTGTTTACGGTATCATAATTTTTATCGCCTAAACTGATCTCAAATAAGTTTTTGACACCAACTTTAATAGGATTGGGTGGCTTTACAATTTCACGATAACGTCCGTAAATCAAATCTATGTTATAACTAGCGCAGTTAAATTTTACTGCCTCTGCAGGAAGATCGATCATATCAAGTAGTTTGTGTGTATCATGCAACTCAGTCAAATTGATGTCATGAAAAAACTCACGCTTTTCATCGTCTGTGTGTAGATCAGTCGACCATTCAAATTTAGTTGGGGATTTATAAAACTTACTAAAGACTCCTTCACTTGATAGATTTATCTCAACCTTTATTGCTCCCTGAGCAATTTCCTGATTGATTTGTTCTGCTATGGCAGGTAGATCCATTCTGGATCCAGTACGCCTAACCTCTACCCTACAAATTTTTTCCAGCCACATTTGTGTGTAAAATTTTTGTTTGCCTAAGAATAAGTGGAAGTTATGATCACATACTTCTTTGCAATGTGTTAGGAAATCTTTGAGTTCAGTAGTATCTAGATTACTCAAGCGTTTTACTTCTGCCACAATCATTGTCATGCGCTTAGTGGGGTCAGGTTCATCGTCATAACTCTCGTCTATCCAGGGACTAAACGTTTTGTATCCTATGGTTTTAAGAGCTCTTAAAAATCCATGATTACTAACCACAACAAAGGGATGTCTGTATGCAATGCATTTAAAAATCTTTTCGCTAAAAAATACGCCAGTGTCGAATCCAGGATAGGCTTCATCGTCTGTTTCATAGTAGTTTGTCTCACTTACCAAACTAAAGTAAGTTTCCTCATACAGATAATGGTCTTTCAAGTCAAGCCCAGCTCTGTTTGTTACTAGGTCTTTGGTATCCAGGTACATGTCTGGCAGAGCTTTTATCTCATCTTTGCGAGCCCTGAGCTTTTCTCTGAGCTCAAAATCCAAAACCTTCATGCGATGGAATCCGTTTAATTGACGATCAAAAGGCTCCCATCCCTGATCATCATCTGCCCTGCCTAAACTAACATGACCAAACTTTAAAAGATCCTCACAGTATAACATTGCTGTAAGCAACGGTCTGTGAAATCTCCATCTGCGATTAAAATTTAAATATTTCTTGTCATAGGTTTTGTCAGTGAGTGTGTTGGGGAGCTTAATATAACTAGCGTCCTCCTGTATCTGCATACGGCGTTGTTTTCTTACATCATGCTCAAATCTTCTGGTCCACACAGACTTTATTTCAGGCAGACCCTTTCTGTTACAGTATTCAGTAATCTTTGAAGGTATAACAGCAAGCTCGGATACAATCACAACCTGTTCATAGGGTAGATTAAATTTTTTTATAGCATCATAAACTTTGGGAATCATATGCACAAAGGCTTCATGAGTGTTTGTAAAATATATTCTGCGTTTATGGTCTTGTATTTCTAATCTATGGTCAGGAGTAATATATTCGTTCAGATCAAATTGTTCCAAGGCCTTGGGTTGATGTACCTCAAAAGCAGTGTAGTAAGTTGGACACTCATTATACACACTGTGAAAGAAATTATCTTCTCTGTCGTATGCTTCACCAGTGTGTTCATCCAGATACAGTATTACATTAGACATTATGGTACAAACCTTACAAGATCCATGTCAGTATCTAACCAGTGTTCCTTCATGTAGGGCAGATAATCAAATATGTTTCTGCCACGATGTTTATCAGTTTTTTCGCAAAAGTCCTGCATGGTCATCCACTCAACGATTCTTTCTGACTCTGGGTGTGTTACATTAAGTATGTTGTTTTCTATGTTGTTTATGACTGGCATGTATTTGTGTATCAGGCCCCTGCTTTCCATGACACTTGCTAAACGATCCAAGGTATCTCTGCACTGATCTTTCATGGCTTCTGGCATATATACTGGATCAAAATGGCTGGGTGTTGTGACACACTGTACATGAGGTAAACCTGGTATGAATATATCACTGCTAGCAATTTTATCCTCCCACCACTCTAGTATTTCATCCAAACGTAGGATATTTAAACTTATCACAGTGTGACTCAATCCAATGTTATAATTACCATGTGTATGTGCTTGCTTAATTATTCTATCGAGTCCACGAGTAACCTTGTCCCATGAGAATGGATATCTGATATATTCATTCACAGGTCCCAAGCCGTCCACGCTTATGGTAATATATTTTTTATCGAAATGGTTCCAGAGATCAACTAATTTTTCTGTGATTGCCGTAAGATTTACAACATAGCCCAGAGTGATATCTTTACTACGTCCTGTCTCAACCAAATACTCCAGCATCTCCAGATGTGGTTTATTTACTGTGGGTTCGCCACCCACGAACTGTAGAGCTCTGAGGTTGGGTAGTTTCTTGACTATTTCCACAGCATTATCCTCATCTAACCAGTTATTGCCATGCCAATCAATCTTTCTGCCCAGGATTTCTTCCTGTTCCTTTTGCCACATATCACTTGCGCTGGGATTACACATCAGGCAACTACTATTACATTTGTTTCCCACGGTGACATCTAATAAAAAGATATTGTCAAAATCAGTGATCTCGTCTCTGTGATCTCTCCAGGCACGTTCTGTCTTTTGTTCTAAATCAAACAATGTTTTGTTGAATACTTGTCTGGTGCTAGGCTGTCCTGACTCTTCACGAATTCTACATAACTTACATGCATCAGGCCATCTGCCGTAATTGAGCTCTGTGCGAACCTGCACTAGATCTATGTTGTTATACCAATCATCTAAATTACTTGCATTATTAGTCAGATAATCATTGTATGACCAGGCGTTTGTGTCTATGGCACAACAGGGTCTGGCGTGTCCATTAGCGCCAAAACTCACACTATTAGATGCTAGTGCGCAGTATAAAGTTCCATCACTATCTGTCATTGTACCTCCCTGACTATAATAGAATCAGACTCTGATTTGTGTTTGGTAATCAGTATGTCAGTACCACAGGTACACTGAGACTTCCTGCATATGATAGTACTAGCACTGAGGTCAATCTCCTGGTATATGTTACCAATCTTAGGTCCTTGTCCACAACTGGCCGCAGTGATGTCACCACGGCTATTAATAAACAGAGCTTCGCCCACGTTGCAACTCCAGCCCTGGAAAAAGTTTCTGCGTTCAGCAACTACGCGATTACCATTTAGTGCTCGCTCTGAACCATCTGAATATACTTCCTTGCTAGCCATTCCCCACTTAGTGCCTGGTGCTTTGGGTATTTTGTTCTGTGACTCAAATGTGTTTTCCACAAAGAAATCCTTCATCCACTGCTCTGAATATTCCCAGGGTCCTACGTTAACACTGATGTCATCAAACAGTGGTACCCATTCCAAATTATAGTTATCTAGTGTGTTCATGACCATGTGTCCGAATTCGATAACCTCCTGGAATCTATCCTCTTGCATCATCATTCTGGAGCACAGGTAGTTTACCTTGTCCTGTAATAGTATGAGATTCTTAACATAGCGTTCCTGATCTGCAAAGTCTATGTGAAAGCTCGCTACTACATCATGAAACTTAGTGTGGTGCTTTTCCCACCAACTAGTTGCTCTGCTTAAATTTGTATTGATGCCCATGTGAGGTTCGTCTATGACCTCGTTAAGCCATTCTATCAGAGGCAACAAGTGGTTCCACACTGTGGGTTCGCCTCCTGAGAAGAAGAATTTAAATGCATGATATCCCTGAGCCTGATAGTGGTTAATTACCTTTTTGAGATTGTGTTTGATAACTTCGATGTCAGACATGTCAGGATCTTCGTCATACTTGTGTCCAGCCCAGTTGCCTGGGTTACAGTATTTGCACTGGTAATTACAGAAGTTATTGACCTGCCAGGTTATACCAATATACTTTTGGTAACTGGGTTCAATAGCAACCAGATCCAGATTGTCAAAATCTATGTCAGTCACCTCTGAGATCCTTAAACATTTCTACACCATTGGTGCCTCTGGATTTGTCCAGGATATCCAGATAACTAAACAATTTTTTGTTGAGATAATCATCATAGTCGTGATTAATCAAACTTTCCACATAGGCTTGCTCAGTGCCTTCGCTGATCCAAAAGTACTCTATGTCACACTGATCGTTGATAATCTTAACATTGTCCTGTACAGTTTTAACATAGTCCAAGCGTTGTTCTTTGGGCACACTATGCAAACTCAGATACTTTGGCATATACAAAGTAATGGGCCACCAGTTGATATTTACTCCATATCTGTGACTTTGGTTCATGAGATATTCCCAGAGTGGCATCAGATGGTTGTAGTTGCATGCCTGTAAGACTGTGTATACCTTTATGGTCCAGTTTTCCTTTTCGCTGGCTATTCTCAAAAGTCTATCAACATTGTCATAGAACTCTGTCATTTTGGTTGGATATCTAAGAAACTCGCCTATTTCGTCCAGGCCGTCGATACTCATCTGTACTTCCACTTCGTCAAACTGCTCCAACCTGTCATAAAATGCTGAGTTCCAGGTCTTCATGTTACTGGTAAATTCTATACGGCATCCAGTATTGCCAGCATCCAATAGCATCTGCAACACTTTATAGTTGGCTTTGATTAGTGTGGGCTCACCACCTGTGGTATATAATCTTTTAAGACTTGGGGCAATAACACGAATGTTATCATAGAACTGATCAGTATCAAACCATTCTCTGAGGTCTGTGCCTGCTACGTCATTAACTTCTCTCTGCCACTGATGATGAATAATTTCTGTTGCCAGGGGATCTTCGTCATGCTTACTATTGGCGATAATATCTCTGCGCTCATCGTCAATCAGTGAACTACTCATGGGCCAGCAACTAATACATTGCAGGTTGCACTGGTTACCCAACCTTAGTTCCAGGCTTATGGGCTTGGAATCTATGCGAGCCGCATCTGAATTGGTTGTACTTAACTCCATGGTTTTTTGTACATCCTGATCGACTTCTTGTCTGAGCAACCAACTTTCGTTTTGGCCCATTCTGGGCGAGTGGGCTGTGCGCTCCTCACTGATATAGCACTCGTCACATGCAAAAAAGCCCAAGCCAGATCTGTGACTGTCTCTGGCATTTGCCATGTAGTCTGAATTCCATATTCTGGTGATGTCATCGTAACCAAAATTAAATGGACGCTCTACTTTGTTTTCCATGTCCATGACTAAACTGTTATGTGTCTGAATACTACAACATAACTTAATTTCACCGTTGGGAGTAGTGTGTAAATTTAACCACGGCAATATACAAAACTTAGGTATATTGTTTACTGCCCATTGTACTCTGTCAGATGCTATTTTGTCATCTGGTACATGTATTTTAGGATCTACCCATTCCATAATTCTTCAAACTCCTGGTATACTTCCACAAAATTTTCTTCTCTGACATCGTCTATCACACCTATCTCATGCATAAACTCTGGTATGATGTCAGTGTTGTCCTGACTGTTCATGTGTTCCACAATGCCCTGTATACTTTGTATTACATCTGGCCTAGCGCCGTTTTCTTCTAACCAGTGAGTATAATGTCTAAAGATATCCTCTACCTGAGTTTTCATTTCAGGTGTTAGTATAGTAATACTAAATCTTCTGGGGTTAGTTAAAATATTTATTCTGATGTTATTGATATCCAATAAGCCTTGGTCAACCCAGGTGCTGTGAAACTCAAACAGCTCAAATATATTAAATACACTAACAGTGGGTGTGATTTCAAAATATACATCTGGACACTCAGTTAGCATCTTTTCACGATTGGCTACTACCTTATCCCACTTAGTGCCAGATCTGGAATACTCAGCAAACTTACCAAATGTATCTAAACTAGCCGCTACACGAACATCATCGAATGTCTTCCAGTAGTCTATGACGTCATAGGACTTGTAATTTAGCACACTAAAGTTTGTGGTATATCTGAGCTTGACATCTGTACGATTATTTGCCAGCCAGTACTCCAATACCTCATAGTGTTGTGGTGTAATGAGTGCTTCGCCGCCTGCAAAATATACTTCTTTGACATAGTCTAGGTGCTCAGTGAGATCTGTCATGAAATTATCAGTGTCCCTGAGATCAATAAACTTTGGTCTGTCATATTCTGGATATAGTGTCTTTTGATCGTCATACCACTTACTGCTGAGTTCAGGACCGCACGTTCTGCACTTCATGTTGCACAGATTACTAAACCTGATATCCATGTAGCGCATTTTAAAATCGTCTATGGTGCCATCTTCGTGCGTTGCGTCTATGAGCGGAATAAACTCACTAAACTGATTGAGGCTATTGCGTCTTAGTGTGTGACTATCAGCAGTCTCTTCGAGCTCATAGCATCTGCTACACGCTGTGGGTTTTACACCATCGATCATCTCTTTGCGCAAAGTCTTAAATTTATCGCTGTTTATGATTTCGTTAATGGTGTTTTGATTTACATTGCCAAACACATCATTGCTGTCGCTCATACAGCAAGGCATGGTGTTGCCATTGGGCCAGATGTGCATGTGTATCCAGGGCATCATGCATATAACATCTTGATCTAGTTCTTTACTCATAGCATCCTCACTAAATCAGTGCTAGCAGTTTCCCTGCATAGTTCCCAGAAGTCCTTCATCTCAGGAAAAGTCTCTAAAAAGTTTGTGTTTCTTCTGGCATCATATTCTGTAAACCAGTTGTAAAAATCTATTCTGCCCTCACGAATCTTATCTTCTGAATACTCAGTGTTAGCAAAATAATCTCTGACTCGTCTGAATCTCTCGTACTCTAGTTCAGAAAATTTAGTACGATCTGATTCATCCATGTTGTCTGATATAAAGTTAAGTATTTTATCAAAGTATGGCAGGAATTCTTCCTTGGGTAGGATGTTCATGTCATACTGTAAAGGTTCTTTGAGATAGGGAGTATCGAATCTAATCTTTCTGACTAGGTCAGTGCTACCCAGATCGTTGGGGATAACATCCTCGTAAGTTTCTCTCCACTCCATGAGCTTTTTAAGATAGTCAATAAAACTTGTTACACTTAAAATGTTAAATGTAACCATGTGTGTGATGTGCGACTTTACGCCACGAACATATATGTCCTGGTTACGCTCCCAGGTTTCCAAGTCTAGACCGGTGCGTAGATACTCTGCTCTATCTCCCCAGGTATCTATGCTACTAAACAATTTAAATTGCTTTATGCTTTCAGTATCTCTGAGTGTGTTGATATGGTTTACTAACTTTTCCACGTGACGGCTAGTCATACCCAGGTTACTGTTCATGTTTATTTCCAGATTAGGCTTGGGATCAGCTTCCAACTCCTGAAATAGTTTCCAGGTAGTCTTATGCAACAATGGTTCACCACCAGTGACTCTAAGTATTGTAAGAGTCTTACTTACTTCAGGCCACCACTTCCACCATGCTTCCACATAAGGATTGTCGTCCTCCTCTATGGTTTCGAACCAACTAACATCTACGTTGTGATTCTTAACAGTGGTCACTGGTCCGTGCTTTTTGGACTCCTGATAGAAACTTGAACTATGCATTGGGTGGCAATATCCACACTTAAAGTTACACTCGTTACTAAATGCTATCTCAATATACTCAGGATTGATTTTAAAATCTATGGGGTTTTCCAAGATCTCGTTCAATCTCTCCTTGGTGATGATGCTAGCATTTCTGATCATTCTGTCACTTACATGATCGCCGGCCAGATTCTCAACGTTCCAACAATACTGACACCCATCACACTGTTCGCCATTAAACATCTGAACACGCTCGTCAACTTTCTGTGGTGTATTATGCAGAGCACTGGGGTCGTGCTTGAGCAAGTTGATGGGTATGTCATGGGGTTTGGGATGATAGCAACTGTGTGTTTGACCACGATGCAAATAAATTGTGGTATGGTGCCACTTAGCCAGACAGAAAGTATCGCTGACCTCTTTCGAGATCAGCGTGTTTACTTCCTGAATTTTATCTAAATGATCACTCATTTGTTTCTGGTATTACCGTAGTGCATAACTTCCACACCAGGAATATCAGGAACCTTTCTCCAGGGATCAACCACTACACTGTGTGGTGCAAAACTAAGTTCTGTACCATTGGCTGTGGCTACTGTGAGAGCTTCGTCTGACTCAGTTACTCTGTGGTCATCATACCAACCCTTAACAAAGTCCAACTGATCACCATATGTGATTTCTGGATTGTGCGCTAGCAAATAAATTGCTGGCTTGCTAAGAATGTTTTCAGGTACTTCCTCGCCAACCACTTCGTCCATGTAGTACAAATCCACGCCCATTTCTTCCACATAATGACCTACTAGCATACTGCTAGAGCCTGCTGTGTAAGGTACCAAGGGCTTGTAGGCTTTGCCCACAATAACAACTGGCATGGGCGGAGTCTGACCTGCACCACTGTGTGATAGTTCTACTAGTTTGTCAGCCATGTTGCGAGCTTGTACTTCCCGACTCAGCATGACTGCGTCAAACAGGTCGTATCCCAAGTCCAACTGCTCTGCCATGTAGCGTAGGGCAATGTTGTCTCTGGGGTGGCAAGCACCTCCATCGCCCATGCCTGGCTTCATGTAGCCTGGTCCCATGATACGTTTGTCTGATGCCGCAAGTGCATCACAAACAACTTCTGCGTTTATGTTACCCTGCTTCTCAGCAACGTCTTGTATCATGTTTACCAAACTTACTTTGGCTGAAATAAACGTGTTGTAGAAAACTTTGATACACTCACACTCGTCCCAGGTACCCACTACATATCTGGGTTCGTTCTGCATGAAGGTTTTGTAGAAGTCGATGAGCTCTTTGGCGTCACCTGTCTCTGAACCGTCACGAGTACCAATCATTACCATCTCTGGGTTTACCATGTCCCACTTTACAGTGCCCATGGCAATCAGATATGGATTGTAGACGAATCTTGAATTGGTTAACAGAGGAATAAACTCTCTGCGTACTGTGCCGGGTAGCACAGTAGAAATAAGGACAATTAACTGATCTTGAGTAGCAACTTCATTTACCTCAGCTAAGACCTGTTTGACTAGAGTATAGTCAAAGTCCTTGTTGGGTAAATGGCTGGTAGGTGCTGATCCATCATATTCAGGGTCGTGTGGTGTCTGTACTGCTACAAACACTATGTCCTGTCCAACAACTGCTTCATGCAGTTCAGAAACCATGTCAAAATTCTCTGGTTCCCTGGGCATTACATCGTACCCTACAACATCATGAACCTCTGCAACCATCTCGGCGCAAGCCTGTCCTAGCTTACCCACTCCGATGAATCCGATTGAGGCCATTTTATCTCCTTGTAGTATACCCTTGCGGGTCTACTATTTACTGTGGTTACTGGCGTTTTCCATGAGATCCTGAATCTGTTTCTCAGTAACCATGGCGCCGTAACGCTTGGGAGGAACGTAGGTAAACTTGAAGAACTTTGAGTACTCTGGGTTGGGTTCAAACAGCATCATGTCTGGAATGTGATGCTTGAGTGTTTCGCCACACTCAGCAAATGCGGCATTCAGCTCGCCCGAGACTACGTTATCGTGGATGTCAGTAAAGAAGTCTGAAAACCAAGTATAGTCTGATATCTGATTGGTGTCAAAGTCTGGATCCAACACAGCATGATGACAGCCTACTCTGGCGCCATACATAGCCCATAGACCGTTCTCTACGTCTGAACCTATGTTGCACCATACTTGCAGTCTCTGGAAGTTCTGCCACCAGATTTGCTTTTTAAATTCATCTGCTGACACACGTTTGCCCTCTGCCAGGCTCATCTTTACGCCTTCTCTGAAGCCTGCTCTGAACGCTTGGTATGGTGTAGCAGTCTGATATACTTCTGAGAACACATCGTTCATCTGTACATAGTTGAGCTTCCAGCAGAACTCCATGCCCTCGTCATCGTCAGCGGCTTCGTGGGTACGCATATCCAACACATATTGCTTGGGCCAGCATTTTACACCACCGTTGCCGTAGCACAGACCGTTGAGCATGTTTTTGGCATTCCAACTGTAGATGCTGTCTGAGTCAGGCATATCTAATTGTTGGTCAAAGAAGTCCTCGTTGACTATGTTGTCAGCATCTATGGTAATAAAGCGATCTGTCTCTGAACGTTCTGCACAAGCCTTGTGTGCGGCATCAAATCCTTTGACGCCATGTACACGCTTGGCCCAGGGAACCTTGTTTAGGATGTCTGCCCAGTGTTCTTCACAGTTGGGTTCATCGTAGCTCAGGTAAAATAGATCTAGTTCAGCAACCTGTGTTTTCATTGTCTATGTCTATGTTCTCTTTTATTGATATTGTGGTAAACGCCTTTTCTACTTTAGCAATACACTTCTTGACATCTGCTATTTCAGCCCACAGTCTGTGTGTGTTGGCTGGGTCTGAGATTACCTTGCTACATGCCTGGGTAAGCTCGCCGCACTCTTCCATGAGCTTGACTAATAGTTTCTCATGTTTTTTCATATCGATACTTATCCTTGCGGTTACGACGTCTGTAATGCTTCTTGATTATGTCCTGCTGACGCCATTTACGCTGATTGTTCTCACCGTCCTCGCCGCCCCATGATGTGTTCAACTTACGGTCATAGGGTGTACGTTTTATTAACTTCTTTTCCCACTCCAAGGCCGTGTCCTTGTCTGGGAAGGTGTTTACTATTCTACAGGTACAATCATAGTCTGTCAAGCGCATCTTTTTGTAGAGCTTGGACTTGCCCTTCTGGCTGGATGTGATATGCTCGTTGAGTCTGAGCTCGAAGGGTTTGGCCGTGTACCCATAGTATACACAGCCATCTGGAAACTTTATCTCATAGACCTTATACTCTGGCACAATAGTCAAACAGAGGTTTAGTGTATATACTATAGGCAGTATAATCCTGATCTAGCTCAACAACCACTAGTTCCCCTGAGAGGAAATCTGTCAATGGCACTTTCAGATCATGTATCAGATAATGTGGATTCTTCTTGAGTGTGATATAAACACTCAGAACCTTTTGATTCTTGATTTGATAATTACTGTCCTTATACTTTTCCAGATACTCCAATCCTTTGGGCGTTATTTGTAATGTCAATTGATCTTTTGACATTGTCATTTCCAGTTCAGTGAGATCTGTATCCCACGTTGGTGCAATTGTAACTTCCTGAAATTTAATCTCTTGTGAAAGACTGCGTTCCTGGTGAGATTTCCTAGGCTTGATTTGGTAGCCTGAATCATTTTTAACAACTAAAAATTCAGAAAAGCTTCTGTTCTTTAGAGCTGTCATTTCCTGAGAAGTAAACTCATGAGTATTCCAAGTTTCATCAATGGGGAATTCAGGGTCCTTGGTTACACAAACAATCTCTCCTTGATCATCAAAATAGATATTGGTAGTTTTAGACAAGGTAATGTTTTTGTCAGTCAAACCATTCTGCTGTTTGTTTTCTCTAAATCTTTTTTTGCGCTCTTGTGCCTGCTCTGACACTATCACGTCTGGTTCAAATATAATTTCTGCTGTCATGTATTCTCCAAAATACTAGTATCCACAGTGTGAATCCATTGTTTATCTACATAGTGGAAAGGATATTGTTGTCTAAAGTTTCCCACTACTAGATTGTCAGGCTCACTCCAGTGTGAGGTAATGTTATTACTCCATGTATCTGATAACTTATTTACCCCCTGGAGTTGGCCTTTCATGTGCACAAAGGTAGGAAGTTCTGAAATGTTTTCTCTGGTTGTGAGGTGTTCATAGCCAAGTATTTTTATAGCCAGTGCAAACACTACATCACCACTAACGTGTTGGGGTTTGTGTGTGGGTAGATACAAATGATAAAATCTTTGCCAATTGTGGAAGATGTGCTTGCTAAGTTCGAAGATTTCACTAACCACTTCTGACTTTTTAAAATACATAAACGCACTATAAATGTTTGGTAAATCATTGGACGTAAATGTTTTGCGATAGAAGTCACTGGTTACTTCATCACCCCTGAACGTTTTGACCTGCGTGGTTGCCCAAAACTCTTTTTGGCTTAATATGGGCCACCAGTGGCTTACATCACATGGGAACACCATGTCTGAATCTAACAACACACTTTCGTCGTAGGGTGTAGCGTAGTACACCTTCCACTTGTTGTTGATCTTCCAGGTCGCTTCTGATGCCTCATCCTGCCAGGGTATGTCCACGACGTGGTCAAATACACGCTTGTGCTTGCCTGTGATTTGCTTTTTAGTTTCAGCATCAACCATGATGCTCAGATTATTAACTTCAGACTGAGTATGCTTGATACTTTGTGCCAATACATAGGCTTGCTCCAGATAATCTACATCTGAATTGTTCTGTACTATAGTTAGATAACCACGCGTCATGTCATTATCTCCATGAGATCTGTGCTTATGCGATTAAGAGCCCACTTGTTCATGACATGTAAATCCATGTCACGCCATCTGCTTAATATATATTCGCCTGGTGCATCATGTTTTTCCAAATACATGACCAGTTCATTGGTGCCTTCCACACTGTGGATATCATCGAAATCAAATGTTTTGTATAATGTAAACGGTAGTTGTTTAGTTGACTTGTCTTCCAAACCATTCAACATATGACTAGCTATACTAAACACATAGTCATTTCTGTACATCTTTCCAGCCCACTTGTATAAACTTCGGTAGTAATTAATTTTGTCTCTGATATGTTTACACATAGTGAAAAAGTTTTCCGAGTACTCTGATTTTGTAAAGTATACTACCGTTGCCCAGTATTGTGTGATGCTAGTCTGACTTAAACGATCTAACTGAAACTTGCGATTAAAGTTGATGTCTTGCCAAGAATAATTCATCATAAAGTCATTCTTGTTGTCCCAACACTTGTTTAGAGTGTCACTCAATATGACGTAATCAGTATCCAAGAGTATGGTTTGGTCATAGGGAGTTATGTCGTATGCGTCTGCTCTGTCCAGATTATAAAAACTGAGCATTTTCTGAGTGTGGGTTGTATCTCTGTACACACGATTGTTCTGGTATTTAAAATTTCTATCTTTTTGATTTATGATTAGGTCATCAATGACATCATCCACAAAAGTTTTGTCCAGAGTTTGCATACTATGATCATGACTATGTTGATCAGTAACTACACAAACATTTACGCCCAGATGTTTTTTGATAAGCCCAGCATTTACAACTGCCATTCTGAAGTAGTCTATCTCACTGTTATTGTGAGCAAACATCAGAATGCCTTTACTCATCTTCTATGTCCAGGAGTTTCTTTACACTGCGGGCTTTTGTAAGTTTGGTGTACTCAGCATGATAATCATTTGTGGCTTCTGTATATCTGCTGAGTATTTCAGTAAGGAAATCATCTACATTAACCTGGATAGGATTGTTATAGATATCTAACAATACTGTGGTCTCTAATCCAGAGTCACTGAGCGTTTTTACAAACGAAATCAGACCAGGATCAATAGTGAATGTGCCACCGTCAATGCTGTAACTAAGCAGACTTTCTACTTTAGCACGGAGTATAGCACGTTGATTGTTTAAGGTGGAGCGATAGTTAGCGAACTCCAACGCTTTAGATAGTTTTTCAGACATGCTGATATTTACATGTCAAAAATAAACAGAGTGCTTAAAAGTGGTTACGTTTCAGTAATTGCTGTTTGTGATACACTGGGAGCGGCAAATGTAAATCCTGAACCATTGGCATCAGGTGTGTACAATACACCACGGATACGAGTATCGCCTTCCACAGGATCATCAACACCGCCGTCAGTACCATCGCGCAATCTCATTCTAAGTGTAACTGAGATTGGAGATGTTGTGTTGTTTACCTGTGCGTCAACGTTTGCCCAGTCTGAAGTATATGGTGCTGTACCGCCAGCATATACGTTGAGGTCTTGGTAGCTAGTAGTCATGTCAACTTGTCCACGATTACTGCTAGTACCAGCACCTGCTACTGTATCCTGCTTGAGCAAAAGCACATCGCCCAGAGTGTTTAACTTAGTTTCCCAAGCCTCTGTGCCAGGATCACCACCAGAATAATTGACAATGGCACCTTCTATGCCCACAGCACCGCCAGCATTGAACCAAGTGTTGAGCTCTACTGTACTAGACCACGTGAATGTCACAGTGCTTGTTAGTGTTCCAGTCCAGGTGCCGTCTGTGCTAATTACCCATGTTTGAGAACTTTCATTAGTTTTGGTACTGGTAATATAACTTTTCTCGCCGTCATCCCAACGTTCTTTGGTATCATACATCAAGCCATTCCACTCGTCGTGAGTGATCATGTCACCTGCTACAATATCAGTCTGAATATTAACGTTTGTTGTTGCCTCATAAAAAGAATTGAGTGCTTGAATATCATTTTGCAGTTCAGTAAATGCACCAGCACTTCCCAGTGCATCAATACTAATTCCTGTCACAGCCTGGCCCACACTTACACCACCCTGATTCAAACCATGAAGGTCTGTAACGCTAGTGGGTGCACTAAGCATGTCGTTGATATTTGTTCTGGCTTCGTTAAAGTCAGCAGGCAGAATCTGATCTCCAGCCTCCACCGCCTGCATGTCTGTACCGCCTGAAATTGGTAAAATTGGTCCTGAGGCCATTACTTAACTCCTATTACTGCCATAACAGTATCCCCGTCAGTATCTTCTAAACTTCTTCCAATAACTATTCGTGGATCATAGTATTTATCTTCTTTTAGTGCCATAGCGCAACCAGGTTGGCCTGCTGACACTAATCTTTCGCCTTTCTTGACGCTTCCTATTAGTTTTACTGGGGTTCTGCCCTGTAATGCTACTGGTAAACCTCCGCCAGCGTTCATGATATATGCAGGATTTGTGGATATTACACCAAACACATCTGGGCACATGGTGCGATCACACATTGTAATTTCCTTGCTTCCGCCCAGTTTCACAACTGTGCCTGGCTCATAATCCTCATCTGCCTCAAAGTTTTCTGCTAAGTCAGCGTATGTAGCTTCAAAATAGCTACCTCCCAATAGACTCCATTGGCCCTCTACTGTACCACTTTCATTTACATCACCAGTAGTAAGACAACGTGTAGTCAAACAACCATTAATATTAGCGTCATCCAAAGTAATGTTATTAAGGGTTATGTCATCGCCCGAGAGCAATACATTGCCTTGAATCTCTATAGTGCCGTCACCTGCAGGATCAGGTCTAATAACATCAGTAGTAACAGTCTCAACATAGATGCCTGCGTACCAGGTATCTTGTCTGCCAATGGTATATGCTCTGTCCTGTGCTGGTATGATGTCATTGTCATTACGAACAATATCAAATATTTCCACATAAGCATCTGATGGAACTAAAGAGCGTTGGCCCTCTACCCATTGATCTTCATACAAAGGATCAACCAATGCGCCTGATCCTTCACTCCAGGTAGATTTTGTTGCGAGTGGTACTTCTGCAACAGTGCCCTCTGAACTTTCTTGTCCATATTGTCTAAGGTTTAAGCCTGGCAATATTCTACCGCCATTGGCACTGGATATACCACCTACACCAGTGAGTTCAGGAAAATAGTTGATGTCCTCATACTCAGTCTTACTGGCGGCGTTTTTTATAGTGAATGAACTATGGTCACTAAAGATAGCCATAATGGTTTCTTTGCCATACTTGGTTTCTGTAGTGCCTTGGTTTACACTGCCCACATCACTGTCATTGTTGTAGACAAACGCAAGCACAGCCTTGGGTCCCTCTGTGCTTTCTAAAAATATGTTGCGTACTTTTGTACCGTATCTGCTGGGAGTACCCAGGCTGGTATCGTTGCTGTACTGACTTGAAAATTCGCCGCCGTATGCCGCTGGCTGATACTGTGTACCGTCCCATACATATAGTTTGAGATCTTCCTGATTAAAGAAGCCTGACCCTGTGCTGGGAGGAGTAATAGTACCACCATCGCCGTCACCTGTACCACCGCCAGTTTCAGGGAAGTTGCCTTCCACAGTGATACCGGTCTGTGCTTTCCATTGTGTGCCATCCCAGACACGCATGATGTTGTCGCCCTTGTCAAACCACTGCTGTCCGATAAGCAGGTTATCAGGGTTGGGAGCGGCAATACTAGCAAAGTTCTCCAACTGACGAATAGTGTTTGTAGCAAAGTATTGTCCGTAATCAGCAACATTTCTGCCAATCAAACTCAGGCTATAACTGGTGGTATCAATTGTACCATCAGGTATAACAATGTTTACACTAGAGTCTGAGTTGGTAATGTAAAACGGCATACGGATATCCTATCTTTATGCTATTTATCCTTTTTAGATATTTTTAACGGAACGGGCCGATATTACCAATGATGGTTATACAAACGTTTACAGTGCCAGTGGCATCTCTGTGAACTTCTGTACCATTCTTCTTGAATACTACTATGGTTCCCAGATCAAAACTGTACGTGTCCGGTCTTACCCTAGTAACTTTTTGTATAATCGTCGTTCCTCCAGTCCAATCCCAGCTACCGGTGGTAGTTTCCACTGAGTCCCACTCATAATCACCAGTACCTCTGGTAAGATTTATAGTTACGGTCGCTTCGACTACATCACCTACTGCATATCCGCATCCGTTTGCTTGCCCTGGGGTATATGCAACGTTTTGATTTATAGTAGCAGTTGGCTTGGTTCCAGTGGGTCCTGGATTTGTAATGTTAATGTTTACGTGATCATCAGCAAGGAATCCTCTTTTGCCTGTACAGGTACTAGTTGAAGCTGTGCCTGGAGGGCAATAGTTTCTGCGGAATCTGGAGCCTATGGTGCCACTAAAGGCTTCAGTAAATGTTCTAGTCCAAGTTTCTGTGAGAGTAGCATTTCTATTCACTGTGCCTGTGGAGAAGTTTTTATTCACAATATCAAATCTGCGCGCCGCGGGTTCTGGAGTTCTAACCCAATCACCATCATCCACTTGCGTTTGGGCAGTAAATGTAATTGTTACTGGAGCAACACCTGAAGTCTTGTTAGCAGTAACATTGGTTCTGATAGTGGGTTCTTCGTTACCTACATCTTCACCTTTGATCACAACATTTTTACTTACTGGTGTACTCACAACCCACTTCTTTTCTGCATTGCTAAGTGGTGGATTGCCATTTAGGATGTTATCTTGTATACATCTACCAGCACCCACATCTTGTGGACAGAACAACTTGTTGAGTTCTACAGGTATATTGATACCTTGTGCGCCAGATGGTGAACTAAATGTTCTGGTATATGAAAGGCCGCCTGGCGCAAATTGTCCTGAACTATCACCGTCCCATTTTGCTACAACAGGTCTGGTGTTGGGTATATAACCCACGCCTTCACTAAGTTGATAACCCACTTCCCAGGTGCCTGTTACACTACCATTTACAAGAGTAAGTTCGCTAGGACCAGTGATTCTTACATTGTAGAATTCTGGATCTTCTGCATCTGGATCAGGATCAGGACCAGGGTCGTCGTTGTCGCCACCAATGTTAACTGTAAATGCAAATGTATCATTGATAATACCACAAATATCGAAAATGCCGCCAGTTAAGCAACAATCACTATTAGGATCTTCAATATACTTGTTCATGGTAATGTTGTAGTTTCTTTCGCCATTGGTTGTGAATGGACCTATAGTTACTCTGGGGCCTGTAGTAGAATTAAGACTAGGTCCACCCCAGGAAATGCTTTCTGTTTCTCCGTTGTTTCCAAACGGATTTGTTGTCTCAGTAAATCCATTATTATCCCAACTATAAACAATTTGCATTGTCACAGTATCGCCAACCTTGGGTTGTGCTGGCGAAAGATTTACACCAGTTATTTGTAACTGCGGGCAAGTTGTGCTCGGACAGAAATCACATTTAGCATTTGCCTCTACCACACTTGCTGAATATTGAGTTCCACGATTGTTTGGATCAATATCGTTCTTTACGTCATGGTAGTAATATAGGAAAGGCCCACCGTTTTCGTTTTGCCAACGTCCCAGATAGCTACCACATCCTTTAGAGCTTTTATAACCACTACTATAGAAGCAAGTAGGTGGTGCTATAAGTTTGGGGAAACCATCGTCAGGCCCGCCGCCGTCACTGCTCCATGTAATTCTAACAGCGTTAGGTATTCTGACTGTGGTAGTCTTGACTTGGGTATCTGCAGGGCGACACTTATACTTGATAACAAATTTTGCAGTATAACTTCTGGTTACATTAGACGCGCTTACTGTGCCTGATCCAGCAAATGTAAGTGTTGGTGTTCCCTGGTTGAAAGTTGCAAGTGCACTTTTACTACTCGCTATTTCTATGCTATTGAACTCTAGTACGGCGTAAGTACCACTAGCTACCCATAGTACACTATCAAAATTATCAAATGTGGGCAAGTAACTTACTTGTACTGCTTCGTTATTTGTAGCACTTGTCTGAGTACAGATGTCACCACTAGCGAAGTTGCTACAAGCAGGTATGAATACCGGTGGGGTATTTCCATTAACCCTCTCTGGCTGGTTACAATTACCTGGGTCACCTGGACATGGTGTACCAACTGGAACATAGGTTTCTCCATCGGGACACAATTCCAAAGGAACATCGTCTACAGTATAAACTACTGTTTTAGATGTTTTTTCTGGTTTAGCAGTATAGCCCGAGGGTACATTGCCAGCCAAATCAAATGTAACTGTGCAACGATATTGTTTGCCATCTGCAACATAAGTAATAACACTTCCTGTGCCGCCAGTTACAGGAACCCAGGCGTTAGCATTGTTCCTGAACTCCCAGAAGTATTTGACTGTGCCAGTTACTCTGTCGCTTGTGCCAGGAATAGTAGGCCAAGCTCCAGGAAGATTTTGCACTGTTGCTGTTAGTTTACCATTACCTAAATTTTCGTCACAGCAATTATAAATTATGCCTATGATTTCTTCTTCACATCTATTTGTGGGATTATTATCGGCATACTGTGGATTACAGCAATCGCGTTCTGCGGCAGTATAGCATGGTAAATTAGAAGAATTTCCTTGCCATGTTTCATTGCTTGATGTAATAGTAAAATTAGGTGCCTGTAATCCAGTGAGCTCCTTACCTGTGGGACCATCGTTACCTCTGACTGTGCATGAAGCACTGCCAAGAATTACCTGGAATACATCGCCTTCGTTCCAGCGGGCATTGGGTGGTATTACTATGGGTTCACCGTCAACACCGCCTGCGTTTACAATCTGAGCAGGCAGTCTGTTGGAACCTCTGAGGATTTTCCACTCTCTCTGATCGCCACCAGAAAAGTTGTAGGGGTCACCATTCTGTGTGCTCCAATCCCTGTTTACATTCTTCCAGGCAACGTCATCAATGTTGTTTACCACAGCATATACTTCGATTGTATAGGTTTGTGATGCATTTCTACACCATTGGCTAACATCTTCCCATATATCCCCACAATTAGCATAATTGTAGCAAACAAATTCGCCGCCATCACCAGTGGGGCCTGAAATAAATCCTTTGCTTCTGACAGTACCATTAACATACCAAATTAGTTTGATGCCAGTGGTGCAACCACCCACATTATAATCGCCCCAGTCAACACTACCAATTCCACCTACATTTAGTCTAACATCACTGTATGGGGCACAATCTGTGAAACTGGGCAAATATGTCGTGGGGCAAAAAGTAGGTTTAAGTTTACTTCCTGATCCAGTTTTGGGATTAAAGTTTGGAACAGAACTAGCACAAGCTGATCCAGTTATGTATATATCACGGAAGAACTCTTCACCATTTGCCTTACCAAATTCTGCTGTGTTGCTGTAGCCGGATCTGCCTGTATAATGATTGTCACTAGTTAGATCTCCACAAGTAAACTCGCCCGGGTCAGAACTAGGTACTTTATCGTATACCTGTGCATCTGAACAGCCATTGATTGACATGTTCCAGTCTATGGGTGATGGAAGGTTAGCAGTTTCACCTAATTTAAATTCTCCTATCAGGAAAATTCTATCCTTGGGACCTGGACCTTGTGTGCCAATGTTCCAGGGAGGTCTGGGACTGCTTACATCATTGTCAGTTCCGAAGTCAAACTCATTAAAACCTGGAGGAGGATCTTGGAACTTGGGATCTCCCCATAGGTCATTACTTGCACGGATTTGCAAATATAATGATATTTTGTTTACTGTATCATCTGCTGGCAAATAAGTAGATCCTGACCCATTGTAATAACTTCCGTCACCGGTCTCTTGCCTGTAGGTCATTGCTACACCATTTGTGCCATTGCCTGCGCTCACAGGATAGTAGCCTGTGTCAATGTTAAAGATTTTTTCTTCGTCTGGTGTATTATAATCCTTCCAGAACGGTAATGGAAGTAAACCAGTTTCAGTGATTACTCCGTTAGTTTTATATTCTACTTTATAATACCATTGTGCTACGACGCGCATTTGCGCATTACAGTCTATGTCAACACCAGCAGATAACTCTCCGTTTTCAAATTTTTGACAATTACCAGCGCGTACAAAATTTTGACATTCAAATGTAGTACTGTTGTTGGGGCAACATTCATCATATAATGCCTGAAAATCCTGACCAGAAAAGTCAATGGCATTATCTTTGCCCAGTGTTCTGTCTGTTCCTACCGTGGCAGGTGCTACACTCACCCAGTTTTCAACTGTGATGGGAACAACTTTTTTACCATCCAATTGGGTGCTTCTGGTAAACACTCCGGCTTTGGTTCTGTCAAATGTTTGTTCTAGTGTATTTGGATTGTCTATTAAGTATTCACCAACCCTAACTCTACCATTGTTAATACCAGGACCGCCACCTTCTCTGAGTGAAGGAAACTTCAATGCTCCACATTCTGTGGTGTCACCAATCGATACTTTAATTGTTTGCTCACATACTGGACAATCTGCCGAACATTCTGCTGTGAGTTTAGACCCTGGGACACCAGCAGAACCATCAGTACCTGATGAGGAATTTGTTACATCGATCTGTGTTATGCGAATTTTTATAGTAACAGTACTTGGGTCTTGATCCCTGGCTCCCCATTCTACAATATCTCCCACAGCATAACCATCGCCACCTCTAAATACGCCAGGTGGACTGCCGGCGTTTCTGTTTACTTTACCTACATACCATTGTTGGATATCACCACCATCATCTACACAGCCCTTGGTCATATCTACTCTGCCACCAGGGCCCAAAGTGGAATTTTGATATCTTTTGAAACTCAAAGCAGGATAAAAATCATCCCCTGAGCTAGTTAGATTTCTGATTTCAAATGATTCAATTGGTAGAAAGTCACCCTGACTATCTTCCAATGGGCTATTTGTTGGTGCACACTCATAATACCAGTTCCAGTTATTGCCATTAACAGTTGCTGGATTTTTACCTCCATCTCCTGCAAAGCCTGTAGTCGTAATAGTTTCTATAAGCCTGGGATCTGGGTAGGGATTTATTATTTCAAAATCTGTTACCCTGCCTGTTTCCACAGTAGGCCCTAGGCGTATTTGTTTACGGTCTTCACCGTTACAATATTGATCTTGCACACACAAAACTTCATCCAGGAAATTAAATACTGTCTGGTAATTACAGCCAGGATTGTCCCAGGCGTCATAGTTACAACTAATACTTGTACCAGACATGCCATTGATTTCCCAGTATGCCACATAAACCCAGTGACAAGTACCAGGATCGTCCACAGTCTGATCTTGATAGCTAGTTGCTAGATAATCGTCTTTGCTAGTGTTAACCGTCAAATCAAATACTGCTTCGCCGTTTACTATGGGAACATTGCGTTTTACAATCTGAGCATTGTTACTATCTCTTACCCACTGATTCTCTCTTCCACTGGGCGGACCAAACACTGCACATGGCCACCACCTTCTGATGCTTACCTTTGCTGATCCTGTGGTGTTACATCCACTTGCATTGTTTACTCTGTAACTAAATCTTATAGTAGTAGCTTCGTTAGTCTCCACATTTAGATTATTGTCGCCACCACACGCTATACTCAGGTTATTACAGGTGCTACCCACAGGTCCAACTGGTCCAACTGGTCCAGTTCCGCCCACTGGTCCTGTTCCACCAGTTCCCCAGTAACTGAAGAATCTCATGGTTTGGTTATCTATAGCAGACGAAAATACATCTTCTTTAGTGAGTCCGGGAATGGGCTGTAATGTCTCAGGATCCAATATATAGGTCCTTGCTACAATACGCCAATAGAACTTTCTGCCTCTGTGCGGAGCTTCATCAAAACATATTTCCTGGGCTTCGTCATCAGTGATGGCTCCAAGCTGTGCTGGCAAATATGACATTATGGGTTGTATATCATTTAAAGGTGAGTTTCCATTCAGGTCGCCGGTCCAGGGCTGATCTTGTGGGTTGGTTAAATTTCCTAATTGCCTTATAACCTTAGGACCTACTATGGGTTCCAGCCTGGGATCTGAATAATCTACCAAATCAACTACGGGGTTGCCCAGGACATCATTGATGGGTCCAGCTAGGCCATCTTTAACTTGATATAGAACACAATTAACATATCTTACATAGATAGGTGGAGTTTGACTGCCTATGTCACCTACCAAACTTGGCCAGTTGATGGTAAAGCGATTATTAAATTGTGATTTGTATGGTGTTACAGTATCGATTGCATTGCTATTCGCAAAGCCTCTGACATTGTCAGTCTGATTGGCAGGACTCCATCCAAAGTAAATGGTATCAGCAATCTGGGCGACAGAGATTTCGGGTTTGTCTACGGTGATTGTGCCGTATCTGGGTGGCACCCTGGTATTGATAAAGAATGATAAATCTATTTCTGAACTTACTTGATTCTGGCAAAACTTTTTAAAGCTACTAACACCACCTCTACTAAGCTCACCACCAGGTGAGGTTGCCACATCATATATTAACTGAAGAGTACGATCCAACCCATATTGTAATACTACTATGCCGCCTCTGCTTAATTCAGCCGCCGCCGCTATTTCAATGTTCTGTAATGTTTTTGTAATGCCTATGCTATCTGCTTCGTTAGCCCATACGCCCAAGCCATTTATTTCTGCTGGACGACCTAAAATTTCCAGATATTTGTTATTAATGGCTGTAGCGTTTGCATTTTTAGGTTGTTTGCACAAGAGCGCAAAACTTTCAAATCCGTCCCTATATCTGATATAACAATTTTGCCAATATATTGCTTCTACACCATCATAAGTTGCATTGGCAACATCATACCAATATTCTAAACCATCCTGAGCGGCGGGTCTGCCTAATAAACTTGTATATTGATTGTTAATGGCCTGGGCTTGGGCATCTTTTGTTTGTTTTACAAAGTTTCCAGTTTTAGAATCTCCATTGTTCCATGTAACCTTTGCGCCTTGATCATAAACTGCCAGATTGTCCTCTGTGGTGGGGTTGGTACAGTTTTCTTCTGGCCCGGGGCAAGGAACAATAATTTCTTCATAGCCTCCCAGAGCGGGATTTCCCGCATTACTGCCATCTGAACATGGCAACCATCTCCATAGTCGCATGCCAGCAAAATCAGATATGTCAGGTTCTGAATCTGATATTTCACCTGACTCTGGTTTTGGACAAACAAGATCCTCAACACTAGCGCCGCCACCTGGGCCACTGGGTCCGTTTGGCTGTCCTAAGAAATTCCACAAATCCTTGAGCTGGACATTAGTGCTGGCGCTGGTGCCGGCGCCCTGATAGAAATCATTTCTGTTCCATACACAATCACTTCCAGAACCGGGAGTGCCGTCGTCTTCACCAGCATCCCCATCACATGAACCTCGTATTTCAACTACATTGTTTGCAATTTCATCTGCAAATACATTTTCAAATTGTGCGATCATTTCCGTGCTGGATGATCCGCCATTGTCATATATCTGTTTGGTATAATACTGAAATTCTATGTCTGAGGGTGGTCTACCAAGTCTTACGAAGAACCTTGAAAAACATGCGTCAGCCGACCGTTGAAGAACCTCATCTGTCGTAGACGATTGATCATAATCTCTTACTAAATCAACGGCCCTGTTATTTGCTGTAATGTTGTAAATTAATGTAACATCTTTTTCCACAGTGTATTGCAGAGTGCTAGTGCTTGACTCAGTGTTTGTAGGCTCAATGGCTGTTACTTCAACGCGAGCATTTGTATTTTTGGAGTTCTCTCCGGGCACTTGCATTTCAAATATATCACCAATGGCATATCCATCGGTTCTATACAGATAATTACCAGGACCAGCAAACTCATTGCCAACCAGTCTAGGATCTACTATCCACCAGTTTATGGGAGCCGGACCACTTACACTATTACTACTAGTTCCTATAGAAGTTACTTCCCAGGTACCACCTTGTGCACCACCACCAAAACTTAAAAAACTACTTTTAAAACTATTGCCTACTTTGTATCCATCACCAGCGGCTGTGATTCTAACTGATGTGAGTCTGCCGCCGGAAATAGTTTGAGCAAAATTTGCTCCAGAGCCGTCGCCACTTAAATCTGTAAAGCCCAAACCATCATCACGAATGCCTATGCCAGATGATGTAATTCTGACGCCAGTAATTGGACCACCAGATTTAAGATTACATCCTTGTGTTATGTTTGGCAGGTAAGGTATGCCCGTGGTTTCATTGGCTTGGACACTGCCAGTATAGCCTATGATATAAATATAGTTCCCGGGTTGGGCTTGCCCTTCGCCCAGACTTGGTCCTGCTACATGAACTGCTTGTATGTTTGATAATGAGGTAGTTTCCCATCTGTCTGGGCCAATACCGAACGGTAAACAACTTGTGTACCAGTTGAAACCCTGATTATTATCAGGACAATAATTTCCATTATAGTTTGGGAATACTGTGGGGCTAGGACAAGGATTGAGTAATTTACTGCCAGTAATTATACCACGTTGCTCAAATCCTTCAACAATTAGTGATTTTTGTTCAAAACTGGGTTCGCAGGACACCTTAGTCTCCTAACTTAGCTTTGAGAGTTTCTACTTCCTGGGTAAGTTCCTTGACTGCTTCGATCAGCACGCCTACAAGTGCACCATAGTTGACAGCTTTCATACCATCTTCACCATCTGTCACAACTTCGGGCACTACTTCTTCCATTTCCTGTGCTATAACACCAACGTTTCGTGTGCTGTCTCTGAGTAGTTCATAACTTACGCCACGCATGGCATTTACTTTCTGCAAACCATTGTCAATGGTTGATATATTCTTCTTGAGTCTGGCATCTGAGCTAGTGTTTTGTCTAAACGCAGTAACATCACCATCTGCTACAAGGCTACCATTATTGCTACTGCCCAGGCTTCTAAGGAATATACTACCGCCATGCTGTATCTTACCTTTTGTGTTTAATAAATTAGCACCAACTGTTTGTATACCAATTTCTAAATCATTGTTGGAAGAACTTGAACCCATGGTAATTTTACCCAAAGTTCCTTCCAGCTGATTTACTTTATTTTTAAACATGAGCTTATCAGCATCACCTCCGCCAATACTATCAATGCTCTCCACATAGATAGCATGAGTCGTTGGATCAGTTTGATTACTCTTTACCCTCTTGATTCCAATCCTACCAGTGTTGACTGTTCCAGTAGGAAGTTCCTGTAAGTCATTAGTAAACAGGTTATCTGCTACTGCTAACCAATCTAAGCCAACATCACCATTGGGGCTTTTTAATAATCCACCACTATCACCAACAGGCACACCTGTTACACCGTTACCCCCATAGGGTGGTCCCAGTGCTACGTCAAGTTCAACTTCATTAAATCCAAAGCTATCACGGTTAGCACGGTTCTGTGTAACAATAATTGCACTATCACTTGGTGTATTAATGGTACCAACTACTCTGCTTGCGCCGCCATGTATGCGTAATTCATAATCTCCCTGCGTAACCTCGCGAGTTTGTAAACCTGTGTCGAATGGTTGCTCTACGCTAGCAGTAAGCATATTATAAACACGCTCATCTGAATACCATAAGTTATTACAGCCTGTGCCCTCATTGATGTCACAGGTAGTAAAATCATCAAAGTTTATTTCAATATTACCATTGCTATCGATATCAATGCCGTTGCCCAATCTTAGTTCTATGGTTGCTTGTCTGTTAGAAATAGCATTTGCATCAGGATAAAAGTCTCTAGTAATTTCAACTATAACTCCAGGCCCTGCTAATATTTCATTGAATACGGCACCGTTATCAAGCCAGTATAGTTGACCGTCATCATCACAAACTAATCTGCTATTACCTGATCTGCTACTTGGGAACACATAGTTTGTGTCGCCTTGCACATTGCCCACGCTGAGTGTTTCATAAACATAGGCTTCGTCCACATATATAGCAGATACTGGTGCAGTCTCATTACCAATAGTAACGTTATCGCCTTCAATGATAAGGTTGCCATCTATCTCAATTTCATTTACATAGATGTTTGTGATAGGGTTATTGTCTGTACCTATGCTAACATTGTTACCGTTGGGTATAAGAGCATTGCTTAAAAAGATATCATTTACATAAAGACTGCGGAATATGTTAAATGGGCCGCCTAGGTCATATGTGATGTTAGCAACTGGCACGTTAGTTTGGCCATGATGAAACACATTAGCCGCGGCAATGTTTGCGCCGTCAGCGAAATAACTGCCAACGTTTAGTGCATAACTTGTTTGAGCACGTTGAGCCAGGCTAGCAATTGGGTATTCAGCAGTAGCATCTTTACGCATATTCAAGCCGGGCTTGATAGTTGTACCTATGCCGCCTGGCTGAGATAGTTCGCCGTACCAGTTTAAATTTTCCTCTTCGGAATTTGTTGTTGCATCCTTGGCAACAAATGTGGGATTCCTGCTCAGTACGCCTATTAGTGTTTCTGAACCGTACAATGTCGACAGAGTACCATTTATAATGTCAATACTATTTAGACCATCATAACTTTGAACAATAGCCAATACAGGAACATCCCTGTCATCGCTTTCACGTCTGAGAAAAATGTTACGGATTCTGGTACCATACAGCAAGGGCGAGCCTTGTGGAATAGTATTGTATGCACTGCTAACTTCTCCAGCGTAACTGGTATCGATCCACATACTATCATAGTAAATTTTTAGTTTGCGGATAGTTTCATCAAAATATAAATTACCAAACACCCTTAAAAAGATTAAATTAAATATTAGTAGTAAACTATTACCCAAAAAAATCTATCAGTATGGATTTTGTGATGTCTATGGAGATAAATTTAATAAGTGTACCGACTCTGAATATTTAACCGCTCCGGGTATTTCTTTAGTACCAGATAATGGAGTTAATAAGGGTAGATCCCAGTGTATGGTTTTCCGATTACGCCCGCCTAATTCCCCTAAGTCTTATTGTAAATTTGATATTGGTTTTTAGTTAAATCCATTCAAATTAAAAATAAATAGATCGGTTTAGTAAAATCTAAACTATAAATAATAATGCCCATTGATATTCAATGTAATAAGAAGATTCCACAAAAAACTGGTAAAAATTCAGTTAAAGGTGCGGTTAATCCAAGAACATGGAAAGCCGTTAGCGATGTAGTAAAAAAAGCAGATGTTCACAGTTATGAAGTTGATGGAAAGAAAAATAACGTAGTCCTCTCTATTGTAAAACAAACTGATAAAGATGGGAAACCCATTAATAGATTTCACCTTGTGCCTAATTGGAGAATAATGTATCAGGGTGTCCGCGTTCAAAAGGATTTATTGGATTTTTTAACTATCATTAAAGACACTTTGATTGCGGAAAATCCCGTTGTTAGAATTGACTACCGTTGTGGTAAAAATGTTGTTACTGTAAGGGGTAGGATAATTGGATTTGTCGGAACCAAAGGAGATGATAGTTTATATCATAAACATAAAAATTCTCATAATTGTCACATGTATATTAAGTTAAATAAGGGACAAAAGTTACCAGATACCCTGACTAATTTTCAAATTACTGTTACAGGACAGTTATTACCAAAAAGTAGGTATAAATATGGATTTTGTAATGTAGCTAGTGCAAGATTTAGAAATTGTAGTGATCTAGACTATATTAAAAATACCGGTAGTATAGGATGGTCGTATGGTATTGGAAGGTGTCAAGTATTTGATCTTTATAAAGATAATCCTAAACACTATTGTAGTATGAGAACGGGAAATTAATTTCTGCTAAATTAAAATTTTAGTATATTTATATATTTATATTTAAATTATGCCAATTACAAAAAGTCAGAATAATGCAACCCGTAAGTATTATGCAAAAATTAAAGAAGAAAATAATGAAACATATAAAAAAATATTAGAAAAATATAAAAAATATAATAATGAAAAATTAAATAATTTAAAAAAAAATCCTGAAGAATATGAAAAATTTAAAATTAAAACTAGAGAAACTTCAAAATTAAATTATTTAAAAAATAAAGAAAAAATATTAGAAAAAAGAAAAAAAGAAAGACAAATAAAAAAAGATTTAGAATTAGAAAATTTATTAAATAAAAAAGATAATGAATTAAAATTTATATAAAAAAAAATATTATATAATATATATATAAATATATTATGAATATTTTAATTGTTGTTCCAACTATAGATAATAAAATACACGTGTCGTGTATGTTAAGTATAATGAAAACTCAAGATAATCTAAGTAAAAAAAATATTAATGTTGAATTTTATTTTCCCAAAGGTTCTTTAATTGAACGAGTAAGAAATGAAGCCGTCTCATTTTTTTTAAAATTTAATTTTAGTCATTTATTATTTATTGATTCTGATTTGTCAAATTTTGAAGATGCTATATTAAAATTAATTGAAGCAGATAAATTAGTCATAGGGTGTACATATCCACAAAAAGCAATTATTCCAGAAATTGTAAAA